>Ga0307981_1000592_pt1 | contig 35586 bp, 35 predicted proteins | sample OrgLakmetagen987_FD_201849 | JGI IMG/M metagenome (GOLD analysis project Ga0307981, IMG submission 201849) | Saline water microbial communities from Organic Lake, Antarctica - #987 | ecosystem: Environmental > Aquatic > Non-marine Saline and Alkaline > Saline | place: Antarctica: Organic Lake... | reverse complement strand
AGATCGTTGAAAACGCCCGATGCGCAATTCGGGCGCCGATCACCTATGGGCATCCAAAAGCAAAGGGCCTTCAAACATCGCCCCACGCGCCAAAACAGGGGCTTCATGAATAATTGCGGTTAAGCGCTTGCGTGCGGGAACCGAGGGCGGTTTGAACCAGAAAACCGCGCCGAAACCGTGTATTACCGACGAAATTTGTCAAATAAGGGCTGGTTGTTTTGACTCTGCTCGTCGATAGTTAAGCCATGTCATTATTTCTGATCATTGCCCTCCCGTTTCTTGGCGCATTGCTGCCCGGCCTGATGAATCAGGCTGGCCGTCAAAGCTGCTTTATCATCACGTTTTTGGTCACTGCCTCGGCGGCGATCGGGCTTGCGACCCACGCGCCCGCCGTTCTGGCGGGCGAGGTTGTTACAGCGCAGCTGAACTGGTTGCCGTCGCTTGGGCTGAACGTCAATCTGTTCCTTGATCCGTTGGGGCTGATGTTTGCGGTGCTGATTTTGGGCATTGGTTTGCTGATCATCACCTACGCGCGGTTCTATCTGTCGCGTGATGACAATATGGGCGAATTCTACAGCTATCTGTTGCTGTTCCAGGGCGCGATGGTGGGGATCGTTCTGTCTGACAACATCCTGATGCTGCTCATTTTCTGGGAACTGACCTCGCTTTCGTCATTTCTGCTGATCGGGTTCTGGAAGCACACCGCCGACGGACGGCAGGGCGCGCGAATAGCCCTGGCCGTGACGGGCATGGGCGGCCTTGCCCTGATCGGTGGCATGCTGCTGCTGGGGCAAATTGCTGGCAGCTATGATCTGACCGTGATCTTGGAGAACCGGGATCTGGTGCAGGCGTCACCGCTATATGTTCCGGCCCTGATCCTGATCCTGATCGGGTGTTTTACCAAATCCGCGCAATTCCCGTTTCACTTCTGGTTGCCCCACGCGATGGCCGCCCCGACGCCTGTCTCGGCCTACCTGCATTCGGCCACGATGGTCAAAGCGGGCCTATTTCTGATGGCGCGCCTGTGGCCCGTCCTGTCGGGAACGGATCTTTGGGTGATCTTGGTGTGTTCGGCGGGCCTGATCACCATGGTTCTTGGTGCTGTCATTGCGCTGTTCAAAGATGATCTTAAGGCGTTGCTGGCGTTTTCAACGGTGTCGCATCTGGGTCTGATTACCTTTTTGTTGGGTACGGGAACGCCTTTTGGCGCGATGGCGGCAGTCTTCCACATCCTGAACCACGCCAGCTTTAAAGCGGCGCTTTTCATGTCTGCGGGCATTATCGATCACGCGCTGCACACCCGCGACATGAAGCGGCTCGGCGGGTTGCGCCGTCTGATGCCGCTGACCTTTGCAGTGGCCACGATTGCGGCGCTGTCGATGGCGGGCATTCCCTTGCTCAACGGCTTTTTGTCCAAGGAAATGATGCTGGAAGAGGCGTATAACACCACGCTTTTCGGATCGCCCTATCTGGTGGCGGGCGTTGCGACGCTTGGCGCGCTGTTTTCTGCCGCCTATAGCTTTCGGTTTATCTCACACACGTTCTTGGGGCCTGTGCGCGATGACTATCCCGAAAAGCCGCACGACCCGCAGTTTGGATTGTGGTTGCCGCCCGCGCTGCTGATAATCCCTGTGGTTCTGATCGGGGTCGCGCCGTTTCTGGCAGAGCCTTTCGTCAAGACCGTAACCCAGGCGGTGATCGGAAACGCGGCCGAAGTTCCATCGGCGTATTTCAAGATTTGGCACGGGTTGGTGCCCGCGCTTTGGATGTCGGTGATTGCTGTCGTCGGAGGTTTGCTTTTGCTGGCGGCCTTTGCGCCATTGGCAAGGCTTTGGGCCGCGGCGCCACGCCCAGAGGCAAAAGACATCTTTGACCGGATCATTACAGCGTGTGTTGGCTTTGGTCATCTCTTTGCCAACCGCCTGCACAACAACTCTTTCACCCGCTACGCGTCCATCTTCGTGGCGACCGTGATCGTTATTGGCGCACATGCCTGGTTCACCGGGGTCAACGCCGCACCGACACGCGACATGCTGCCGATTACGCCAGTCGGTTTCGCAGGCTGGTTGATGCTGATCCTTGCCACGGCGTTTCTGGTGACCGTTCATCGCAACCGTCTGGCCGTGTTGATTTTGATGGGGATCATCGGTCTGATCGTGTCCGTTGGCTTTAACTACTTCTCGGCCCCCGATCTGGCGCTTACCCAGATTTCGGTCGAGGTGGTGACGATTGTGCTGTTGTTGCTGGCACTTAACTTCATGCCCAACAGCACACCGGTTGAATCCACCAAGGGCGCGCGGACGCGTGACATCGTTCTGGCCCTTGCGGGCGGTGTGGCGGCAACGGGTCTGATCTATTCGATGCTGATGTCGGATTTCCCGATTGCCTCGATCTCGGAATACCATCTGGCCAATTCCTATAAAGGCGGCGGCGGCACCAACGTAGTGAACGTAATTCTGGTCGATTTCCGGGGCTTTGATACATTCGGAGAGATCATCGTTTTGGGCATTGCAGCGCTGGTGATCTACGCACTGACGGAATCGCTGTTGTCTGGTCCGGTGCGCGCACGTTTGTTGAACCGTGGCTACGAGGAAGTGCGTGCAGGCAATGCCCACCCGCTGATGATGGTGGTGCTGACACGTGTGTTGATGCCATTGGTCTTGATGGTCGGCGTGTACATCTTTTTGCGCGGCCATAACGAGCCGGGTGGCGGCTTTGTCGCGGGTCTGGTGGTCGCGATTGCAGTGCTCATGCAGTATATGGCAAGCGGCTTTACCTGGGCGGACCGGCGTCAGCGCTATCCGTATCACGGTATCATCGGGGCAGGGGTGCTGTGCGCCGGGCTGACGGGCATCGGTGCCTGGTTTGCCGGTGTGCCGTTCCTAAGCTCTGCATTTGGCTATTTCCGCATTCCCCCGATGGAGGAGTTCGAGCTGGCCACCGCGATGGGCTTTGATCTGGGTGTGTTCCTTGCGGTTGTCGGTGCCGTGATGCTGTCGCTTGAAAGCTTCTCGCGGCTTGGTCGTCGTGCCGGGATCGAGCCCAGTGATTACCCCATGGATATCGACCCGTCCCGCCCTGAAATTTCAACAGGAGGGGAGAGCTGATATGGAGCTTCTTGTTGCAACTGCCATTGGCGCTTTGACCGCTGCAGGTATTTACATGATCTTGCGTTTGCGGACCTTCCCGGTGATCATCGGCACGTCATTGCTGAGCTATGCGGTGAATGTGTTTTTGTTCGCTTCGGGACGGTTGTCGGTGAACGCGCCGCCGGTGTTGCGTGACGGTTTGGACGTCTACGCCGATCCGCTGCCTCAGGCCCTGGTGCTGACCGCGATCGTTATATCCTTCGGGATGACGGCTGTGGCTGTGATGGTCGCCCTTGGGTCCTATCTAAGTGCGGATGATGATATGGTGAACGACCCCGAAACGCATCCGAGCGGCGCGGAGCCGGCCGAACCTGCGAAGCGCGGGAGAGGTGCGGCATGACCCATTGGCTTATTCTACCGATCCTGCTGCCCGCAATGCTGGCAGCGACGATGATACTGGTCGCCCGCTATCACATGATGATCCAGCGTGTGTTTTCCGTTGTCGGAACGTTGGCGGTGTTTTGCCTTGCGGCGGGCCTTTTCTGGCAGGCGTCTGACGGCACGGTGAGCCTGTATTTGCTGGGCAACTGGTCAGCTCCTTTCGGCATTGTGCTGGTCGCCGACCGTCTGTCGACGCTGATGGTGCTTATGACCGCGACGCTGGCGCTGCCTGTGTTGCTCTATGCCATCGGCTCAGGTTGGGACGCACGCGGGAAGCATTTTCATCCGCTGTTCCAGTTCCAGTTGATGGGCATTATCGGTGCCTTTCTGACCGGCGACGCCTTCAACCTGTTTGTATTTTTCGAAGTGCTGCTGATTGCCTCTTATGGTTTGATGATCCACGCAGGCGGGTCCAAAAGGCTGCGGGCAGGGACGCAATATGTGCTTTATAACCTGCTCGGCTCGACCCTGTTTCTGTTTGCGCTTGGCGCGATCTACGCTGAAACCGGCACGCTGAACATGGCCGATCTTGCGGTCCGCGTCGCCACCCTTGAGGCCGCTGACAGTGCGGGTATCCGCGTAGCGGCGGTTCTGTTGCTGATGGTTTTTGCCGTCAAAGCGGCGATCCTGCCGCTGCATTTCTGGCTGCCCGCCAGCTATGCAGAAGCGCCTGCACCCGTGGCCGCGTTGTTTGCGATCATGACCAAGGTCGGGGCCTATTGCATCATCCGCATTTTCACGCTGGTTTTCCCACCCGATCTTGAGATCACACAAGGCTTGTTCGATGTCTGGTTGATGCCAGCCGCATTGCTGACCGTCGCCTTGGGCATGCTGGGGGTACTGGGCGCAAAATCTGTTGACCGGATGGTGGCGTTTTCCGTCATCGGCTCGATGGGGATGCTGCTGGCCGCGGTCGCGGTTTTCACACAAACGGGCATCACTGCCGCACTTTACTATGCGGTACATTCCACCTTTGCCGCCGCTGCATTGTTCTTGCTGGTGGACGTGATCCGGTCACGACGCGGAGCCGCCGCTGTCAGCTTTGACGTTGCCCCACCGATTGCAGGCGGCGCGCTGGTTGCGGGAATGTTCTTTGTGGCCGCCATAGCCATGACAGGCCTGCCGCCTTTGTCAGGCTTTATCGGCAAGCTGCTGATCCTTGACGCCGCACGCAGTTCCGATTTGATGTGGTGGGCTTGGGCCACAATCCTGGTGGGATCGCTGGTCGCCGTGGTCGGTTTTGCCCGCGCAGGCAGCGTGGTGTTCTGGAAAGCGCATCAGCCCACTGATAAGCGTCCAACCCAAATGGCAGCGGAAGACGCCGAGCCGCAGAACACGTCAGTCCTGCCGATGGTTTCGATTGGTGCGTTATTGGCGTTGCTGATCGGTTTGACAGTCGCGGCGGGCCCGGTGACCCGTGTATTGTCGGCAACTTCCGCGCAGTTGTTCAACCCCGAGACATATATTGCCGTGGTGCTGACCACGCAGGGCAAGCAGATCAATTCCGACTATGATACATATGGGGACACCAAAGAGGATCCTGAGGAAGGGTCGGACGGGGCTGACACGACTGATGGATCAAATCTGACGGAAAAGGATAACTGATATGCGCGCACGTCTGTTACCCCACCCGCTGCTGACGGTTTTGCTGGCCATCGTCTGGTGCCTGCTGGTCAACGAGATCAAGCTGGGTACCGTGGTGTTTGGCCTTATTCTGGGTCTGCTGATTCCGATTATTACCGCCGCCTATTGGCCAGACCGTCCTCCTGTCGGCAGGCCGATCAAGCTGCTGTCCTATCTGCTGATTGTGCTTTGGGATATCTTGGTGGCAAATGTTGCCGTCGCCATGATCGTCTTGTTCAAAAGCAACAAGAACATGCGCCCCAAATGGGTCGTCATCCCCTTGGATCTGTGCACCCCCGAGGCGATTACGATGCTGGCAGGTACGATCACGCTGACGCCCGGCACCGTCAGCGCGGATCTGTCCGACGATGGCAAGGCACTGCTGGTCCATGCGCTGGATGCAGAGGATCCGGATGCTGTGCGTGACGAGATCAAACAGCGCTACGAGCGCCGATTGAAGGAGATTTTTGAATGATATTGATGGCTTTGAACTTTGCGTTTGGTGCCGTGGCCCTGTCACAACTGCTGGCCATGCTGCGGTTGGTCAAAGGCCCCAATACAGGTGACCGTATTCTGGCGTTGGATACCATGGTGATCAATGCGATTGCGATGATTATCCTGCTGGGCATCCGCCTTGGCACCCAAGTCTACTTTGAAAGCGCGATGATCATCGCGATGTTGGGTTTTGTCTCCACTGTCGCTATCGCGCGGTTTGTCTTGCGGGGTGATATCATTGAGTGATCTAGGCATCATAAGCGAAATCATCATTTCGGCCCTGCTGGTGATTGGCGCGTTCTTTGTACTTGTCGGCTCGATCGGGCTGCTGAAACTCGACAACGCGATGTCGCGTCTCCACGCGCCAACCAAGGCCACGACACTGGGCGTGGGGGCATTGCTGATGGCGTCGATGACATACGCCTTTGCGACCCGCGACGGATCGATGCATGAGATTCTGGTGATGGCGTTCTTGTTTGCGACCGCACCGATCTCGGGCAATTTCATTGCCAAAGCGAATATGCACCGGCTGCGCGGCAAGAAAGATTTGCCACCGCCCCCGGATGATCATGTCTGGGGCACCTATTCCGATACCTAAAAGCATAGCCCGCGCCCCATGGCGCGGGCTTTTTACGATCCCATCGGCGCGCTTTGGATAGTTTTTTGCAAAACCCTGCAAACAGGTGAAAACCCCGCTTGACGGGGGCAGGGCCAGACCCTATTACCGCCCAACGCTTTGACGTTAACGGCAAAGCGTGCAGTGGGCGGTTGTAGCTCAGTTGGTTAGAGTATCGGCCTGTCACGCCGAGGGTCGCGGGTTCGAGCCCCGTCAACCGCGCCACCGCTGCATTCTTCAAAACATGCCTAGTCAGTTCACCCCCTAGCGGGGGTGCTGGCTGTTTGTGACCGGGCGGGGTCGCACAAGCACAGTGCCACCGGTTTATGATAATCATTCTCTTGCGGCTCAATATTGGCTTGACGCATCCGCAGCCTTGGCCTATCCCGCCCTCATCGCGCGGTTGTAGCTCAGTTGGTTAGAGTATCGGCCTGTCACGCCGAGGGTCGCGGGTTCGAGCCCCGTCAACCGCGCCACTTTTCCCTCTCTTTCTGAATGACTTACCTCTTTGCCGGAGGGGGCGAAGCGTGCCTTGTAGCTTTCATGTCCTTCGTGATGCCCGCGGCACGCGGATCAGGGTGACCAATCTTGCCATGTCCGGCATGTTTCGCATGGCCAGCGTCAGGATTTGCCTACGACGCAGCCACCGCCACGGGCCGCGTCTTTCAGGGTGAATGCCCACAAGCCTGCCCGCCAGAGGCAGGCCCCGATTGGCACTGTATCTGGGGCAGCAATAAGGGGGCTGTGGGGCTGGTATGGAGCGTGCGGATCACCTGTCGCCGGTCTGTGCACCTGGCTTACAATCAGCGGTCGATCTGCCGCTTGATATCGGCTCTAAGCGCGATTCAGTTGGTGATCTTCGGTCCTGTGTCTGATGATCGGCGCAAGCCCTTGCCGACGTTGCTTCGGCACAGGCATTGGCGGTTGCAGTTCTGGATCAACTCACGCCGCCACACCACCGAGCACGCCGCCCAAGCGAGTTGGCAGATAGAAAAGAATGCAAACGCAGACCCGTTACTTCAGAAGAGCGGATACCTCTTGAGCGAGCGCACGCACTTCATCTGAGGCGGAACCGGATCTTTTTGCTTCCATCACACCCAGACCGCGTCCGAGCGCTTCTGCATAGATCACTCTGTTCGCCATTGATGACTTTAACGGCTTTGCCTCCAGCTCGGCGACCGATTTGGTAACATCCTCGCCTACCCGCGTGCCAGCACGCGTGCGATTCATAACGATATGCGTCGGTTTTTCAGCCCGGTCCGCCAGGTCCAGAACATCATGGGTTGCCCAGACATCAGCCTGACTGGCCGAGATCGGCACCAGCACCAGATCCGACTCGCGCAAGACCCATCGAACATCGCTATCGGCTTTGGGTGGCGTATCAATCAAGATAATGTCGGCGTCACCGCAGACGTCTCGGATTGCACGGGAAATTCCGTAGGCAGTCGCCGTCGCGAATCGCAGGTTCGGATTTTCGCCAAGCGTCTCTTCGCGAATATCCAGCCATTTTCCAAGACTGCCCTGAGGGTCGGTATCTAATAGGGCAACTCTTTTTCCTTCCAACAAGTACGCAATCGCCAAGTTGGAAACGAGAGTTGTCTTACCAGCACCCCCCTTCTGTTGGGCTACACAGATAATTCGGCCGCTCATGTGCCACGCCTCCAATAGTCCCTCTGCAGCGCAGCATACCGCGCGAAGACAAGAAAAGCGATAGAGCCGTCGCAGATAGGATCACAGCCGAATGTTTCGGTACTCATATACAACACGGTTGAGGGCAAGCAGCAGCTTTGGCCGCAAAGCGTACCGGTACATATGCCGATGCTGCCAAACGGAACCTGTCAAAATCTGTACCACTAAATCGGTGCACGAATTGAGGATGGGTCAGGCAAGATAGGGTTGCCGCACGGGCGAAGGATACGGAAAGGGGCGGCGCAGCAATCCGCGCTGCCCCAATCAACCTACGTCAAAGCGTCGAGTATCCGCGCCCAGCTTCGGATGCCTTTGTGGAAACTTTGCACATCGTATTTCTCGTTCGGGGAATGGATTGCATCGTCGTCCTTGCCAAAGCCGATCAGCACCGGCGTGGTGTTCACGATCTTCTGGAAGTGTCCCGCGATGGGGATTGATCCGCCGCAACCGACATAAGCGGCGGGAATGTTCCATTCGTCGGTGAGCGCTTTGCGGGCTTTCTCGAAGGCGGGGTCTGTGGTTTCAAACACCGATCCGCCACTGGCCGAGTGATCATTGAAGGTGACTTTGCAGTCGGCGGGGATCATCTCGGTGACCATCTTGCGAAAGCTTTCCCGGATCGCGTGAGGGTCCTGATCGCCCACCAGACGGAAGCTGATCTTGGCGCTTGCCTCTGACGGCAGCACGGTCTTGAAGCCCGCGCCTGTATAGCCGCTCCACATCCCGTTGACCTCGCATGTGGGACGCGACCAGATCATCTCGATCGGCATGCGGTCCTGTTCGCCCGCAGGGATCGACAGCCCCACATCGCCAAGGAAGGACGCGTGGTCAAAGGCGAGGCCCTGCCACTGCGCCTGAATTTCGTCGGGCAGTTCAGGCACGCCGTCATAAAAGCCGGGCACCGTGATGCGGCCGCTGTCGTCATGCAGTGACGCGATCACGCGGGCCAGAACGCGGGCCGGGTTGATCGACACGCCGCCATACATGCCCGAATGCAGGTCCAGATCGGGACCGGTGATGGTAACTTCCTCGCCCAGCAGGCCACGCAGCATCGTCACGATGGACGGCACCTTGGACTGGAACATGCCAGTGTCGCAGATCATCGCGTAATCCGCGGTCAACTCTTGCGCGTTTTCCTTCATGAACGGAACCAGCGAAGGGGAACCGGATTCTTCCTCACCCTCAAGAAACATCGTGATGCGGCAGGGAAAGTCGCCGTTGATGGCTTTCCACGCGCGCAGGGCCTCGACGATGGTCATCAACTGGCCTTTGTCGTCAGCAGCACCGCGCCCCCGGATCACCGGCCCCTTTGCCGTGTCTTCGATGGCGGGATCGAAGGGATCACGCTTCCACAGGTTCAGCGGGTCGACGGGCTGCACGTCATAATGGCCGTAAAACAGGATGTGCGGCGCGTCCTTTGGCCCGTCCACATGGCCCACGACCATCGGATGGCCGGGCGTAGGGCGTTTGGTGGTTGTGATGCCGATACTGTTCAGGTCGTCGATCAGCCAATCGGCAGCGCGGTCACAGTCGGCTTTATATGCCGGATCGGTCGAGATGGAGGGGATGCGCAGCAGATCCAGCAGCCGGTCGGTGGCGGCGTCCAGATCGTTGTCGATCCGGGTCAGAACATCGGTGAGGGACATGCGGGAAGCCTTTCATAATCATGCGTTTTGGCGCGACCGTATCAGGGGGGCAGGCGGTGTCTAGGGGATAGGCACGGTCAATCGGCAGGAAAACGGTTCCGCGCTAGAGAGCGACAATGGTCGGGCGCATGGCCAATGACACGACCCCGTGGGCAGGCGCCCAAAGCACTACAAAGAACTGGCGTTGGGATTGCGATGTGGGGTCCACTGCGGCCTGCAGCTGCACCGCTTTGGGCCGAGGCTTGTGCGCTGTGCGGCTAGGTGGGTTCTGCGATGCCGATAGAGGCGGTAAGAATCAGTGCTGTGGCGAGGGCTGCGATTTTCTTGAGCATGTGATTCTTCGTCATCTGAACGTCGTTCATAACGGTTCGGTATAAAATTCAGGCCTCGTTAGAATTAAATGATCAGTGTTCACAAAACTAGAGACGGAGCCACCCATGGCCACTTTGAGTCAACGCAGGATGGGGATAGGGGCGATCCCGGCCAAAAGCTGGAAAGGACAATCGGCCCCCTGCGACAACGCATGCCGATTATGGCATTGAACCAAAGATGTTAGAACTGTATTCATTCTAAAAAACGAATATGGCGACAGGACCCTATGCCTTTAAGGTCCTCTCGAGTGTGAGGAGTAAGGCATGATGGATTACACCAAACAGCTTGATCTGGCGATCAACCGTCTGCACGAAGAAGGACGCTACCGGACCTTCATCGACATCGAGCGGCGCAAGGGCCAATTTCCTCATGCGGTTTGGACCCAGCCAAATGGCGAGGAAAAGGATATTACGGTTTGGTGCGGGAATGACTATCTTGGCATGGGCCAAAACCCCGTCGTTCTCGAAGCGATGCACGAAGCGCTTGATGCGGCCGGCGCAGGGTCGGGGGGCACGCGCAATATCTCGGGGACGACAGTTTACCACAAGCGGCTTGAGGCCGAATTGGCCGATTTACACGGGAAGGACGCAGCGTTGCTGTTTACCAGCGCCTATATTGCCAATGACGCGACGCTTAGCACGCTGCCCAAGCTGTTTCCCGGCCTGATCATCTATTCCGATGCGCTGAACCACGCCTCGATGATTGAAGGTGTGCGGCGCAACGGCGGATCCAAGCGCGTATTCCGTCACAATGACGTCGAACATCTGCGCGAGTTGATTGCAGCCGACGATCCCGCAGCGCCCAAGCTGATCGCGTTTGAATCGATCTATTCGATGGACGGTGATTTTGGCCCGATCGCGGCGATTTGTGACGTGGCGGATGAATTTGGCGCACTGACCTATATCGACGAGGTTCACGCCGTTGGCATGTACGGCCCCCGCGGCGCCGGTGTCGCCGAGCGTGACAACCTTATGCACCGGCTTGATATCATCAACGGCACGCTGGCCAAAGCTTACGGCGTGATGGGCGGCTATATCGCGGCGTCCGAAAAGATGTGTGATGCAATCAGGTCCTACGCGCCGGGCTTTATCTTTACCACGTCGCTGCCACCGGCAATCGCCGCAGGGGCGGCCGCATCGGTTGCGTATCTCAAATCAGCGCCCGAGCTTCGCGAGAAGCATCAAGAGCAGGCCAAAATCCTCAAGCTGCGGCTGAAGGGTTTGGGGTTGCCCATCATTGATCACGGCAGTCACATCGTCCCTGTGATGGTCGGAAACCCCGTACATACAAAGATCTTGTCGGATATGTTGTTGGAGCAGTACGGGATCTACGTCCAGCCCATCAATTTCCCAACCGTGCCGCGCGGCACGGAGCGGCTGCGTTTCACCCCGTCGCCCGTACACGGTCCGCTGGAGATGGACGGTTTGGTTCACGCAATGGACGGACTGTGGTCGCATTGTGCGCTGAATCGCGCCGAATTGGCGGGATAGTAACTAATTCTCTTCGTACCCCGTTGATTTATGTTAAAGATATAGCAAGAAACAACACATCTCGAATCGTGATGGCGGTTTGGGTAAGTGTATCGGGCACAAAATTTACGGGACGTATCTATGATCGGGCGCTGGATCTCCAAAGCGGATAAAGACGAGCAAGTCGAAGCCCGTGGTTTTGATGCTTATGATTTGCGCTTGGGTGATTTGATGCGCGGAGAGCGGGCGACACTCGGTAAATCCTTACTTGATGTGCAGCGCGAGCTTCGGATCAAAGCATCTTATATTGCAGCGATTGAGAACTCGGACCCGGACGCGTTCGACACTCCCGGCTTTATCGCGGGATATGTCAGATCATATGCGCGCTACCTGAACATGGATCCCGATCATTCTTTTGCATCGTTCTGCCGTGAGTCAGGTTTTTCGGTCGCGCATGGCATGTCTGCCGAAGCGTCTGTAATCAAAAAGCCGACCCGCGAAGAGCGGATGATGCGCAGCGGCGAGACAGATATTTTCAACCGGCCCGCAACACCGTTTACACCTGTTGGTGATTCATTCCTGAGCCGGATCGAGCCGGGTGCATTGGGCTCGGTGCTTGTTTTGGTTTCTCTGATCGGTGCGATCGGCTTTGGTGGCTGGACGGTCTTTCAAGAAGTACAACGCGTCCAAGTCGCACCTGTCGACGAGACGCCCTTTGTTTTGTCCGACCTTGATCCGTTGGAAGGGGCGCTGAATCCAGCGCCTCAATCAAATCTCAATGATATCGAGACCGCCCTTACGACTTTTCCACGAACAGAGTCGCTTGACAGACTTTATCGTCCGGCAGCACTTGATGTGCCAGTGTTGGTCGCGCGGGATGCGCCGATCGCATCTATTGACCCGACAAGCAGCGGTAGCTTTCCGTCTGAGCCAGAAATCGTCCAACGGATAGCGGGTTTGTCTTTGGAACCGGTGAACACCGAAACACCTGCTGGCGGGATTGCCGTTCCTCAGGTGATCGAAGGGCCCGCGCCTGAATTGCGGATGGTTGCGGCCTATCCATCGTGGGTGCGTGTAAGTTCGGCTGACGGCAAGGTGATCTTTGAAGGGATCATGAACAAGGGCGATACCTGGGATGTTCCTGCAACCGAAGAGCCGCCAACATTGCGCACCGGCGAATCCGGCGCGCTTTATTTTGCCATGGACGGTCAGTATTACGGCCCTGTTGGCGATCGCGGCTCTGTAACGTCGAACCTGCGATTGCAACGTCAGACTTTGGCCGAGGTCTATCAGCCTGCTTTACTTGAAGATAATTCCGACTTGGCAACCATGGTTGCTGAACTTCAGAATGCAGCAACAACTCCGTCAGAATAGGCCACTTGCCATTGCAAGCGGGGCTGCGCCTGAATAGGTTAAAGATCACGTCGATCTCATGCCGAAGGTGTTTTTCATGTCGCTGAACCATATCCGTCCTTGGCGCAATATCTACCGCCGCAAATCCCGCCAGATCATGGTCGGGAACGTTCCGGTCGGGGGCGATGCGCCGATCTCGGTGCAGACAATGACGAATACGCTCACAACGGATATCAAAGGTACAATTGCGCAGGTTCAGGCTGCCGCAGAAGCGGGCGCTGATATCGTGCGCATCTCTGTCCCCGACGAAGCGTCATCAAAAGCGCTTAAGGAGATCGTGCGCGAAGTGTCTGTCCCAATCGTGGCTGACATCCACTTCCATTACAAACGCGGGATCGAGGCCGCCGAGGCGGGTGCTGCATGTTTGCGCATCAATCCCGGCAATATCGGGGATGAGAAACGCGTCAAGGAAGTTATCAAAGCCGCACGCGATCATAATTGTTCGATCCGCATTGGTGTGAATGCAGGGTCGCTGGAACGCCATCTGCTTGAGAAATACGGCGAACCTTGCCCGGATGCGATGGTCGAAAGCGGCTTGGATCATATCAAGATTTTGCAGGACAATGATTTTCACGAATTCAAGATCAGCTGCAAAGCGTCGGACGTCTTCATGGCGGCGGCTGCCTATCAGCAATTGGCTGACGCGACGGATGCGCCGATCCATCTGGGCATCACCGAAGCGGGGGGCCTGATCAGCGGTACGGTCAAATCGGCGATCGGCATGGGCAATCTGCTTTGGATGGGGATCGGGGATACGATCCGCGTGAGCCTGTCTGCAGACCCTGTCGAAGAAGTGAAAATGGGGTTCGAAATCCTCAAGTCGCTTGGCCTGCGCCACCGCGGTGTCAATATCATCAGCTGCCCTAGTTGCGCGCGCCAAGGCTTTGACGTGATCAAGACCGTCGAGGCGCTGGAGAAACGTCTGGAACATATAAAGACACCGATGAGCCTTTCGATCATCGGCTGTGTTGTGAATGGCCCCGGCGAAGCGCTGATGACCGATGTTGGCTTTACAGGCGGCGGCAACGGCTCTGGCATGGTATATCTTGCGGGCAAGCAAAGCCACAAGCTGGGCAACGATGCCATGATCGACCACATCGTAGAGCAGGTCGAAGCGCGTGCCGCGGTGATCGAAGCCCACGAACAGGCAGCGGCAGAGTGATTTGCGTCGCTTGGTCCATTTAGCCATCGACAGGCAAATCGGCATTTCATATCAATAGATATGGCCGAACCCTCCGATCAGACCCCTAAATATGCCGAATTTTTCTGCGGCGGTGGCATGGTGCGTGCCGCGTTGCAGGATCGGTGGGACTGTGTTCTGGCCAATGATATCGATGCGATGAAATGCGCGGTTTATGCAAAAAACTGGGGTGCAGACGGGCTGCATGAGGGCGACATCGCAGCGCTGCCTGACGACCTTCTGCGCCAGCAGATCGACATGTTTTGGGCATCCAGCCCCTGTCAGGATTTCAGCCTTGCGGGCAAGGGGCGGGGTCTGACTGGTGCACGCAGTGGCGTTTTTGCCCATTGGGCAGACAAGATCGCGACGGCCATCGAAGCGGGTTTTGCGCCGCGCATTATCGCTTTTGAAAACGTCGTCGGGTTGGTGTCGCGCAATGGAGGGGCTGATCTGAACACGGTCCTCGCCACGTTTGTACGCCTTGGCTACAAGGTTGGTGCGCTCGAGATCGATGCGCGCCGTTTCCTGCCCCAAAGCCGACCACGCCTGTTTGTGGTCTGCACGCGCAACGACATTGATATCTCGGGGCTTACGGTGCCCAAGCCAAGCCATGCGTTTCATGGCAAAAAGCTGCAAAAATTCCACGCGTCTGCATCGCGCCCTGTGCGGTCCAACTGGGTTTGGTGGAAGCTCGGTGATTTGCCCGCAGCAGATCACGTTCTGGACACGGTGCTGGAAAAGCGGGCTGCGATGCCGTGGTTCTTGGATGCGGATACCGACCGGTTGCTGGCGCTGATGTCGCCGCCCAGTCTGGAGCGGTTGCGGGTGGCGCGCAAAGCGGGCCGGACAATCGTTGGCACGATCTACAAACGGGGCCGGCCCGATGCGCAAGGCACAGTGCGTCAGCGTGCCGAACTGCGCACCGACGGCTTGGCGGGCTGCCTGCGCACACCGGCAGGTGGATCGTCGCGGCAAATCTTGATGTTCATCAAGGGCAACCAGACCCGAGCGCGACTTGTCTCCTCTCGCGAGGTGGCCCGCTTGATGGGCCTGCCTGACAATTACCGCATGCCCGACACCTATAACAACGCCTACCGCGTGGCGGGGGACGGGGTCGCTGTGCCGGTCGTGCGTTATCTGGATCAGGTGCTGTTCGCCCCGATCCTGCAACGGCGCGGCCTAAAAGCTGTGGCATGAGCGCGGCGCAAGACTTTCGCGGCAAGGCACTCAGCGCGCTGACCAACCAGATCGGCGTTTATGCGCTGTGTGATCTGGACCAGCAACCGATCTATGTTGGACAATCGGTCGATGGTATTCGCACACGGGTGCGCAGGCATCTGACCTCGGCCCGTTCAGACGTGATCGCAAACCGCCAGATCGATGTCTGGGAAATTGCGTTTGTCTGGGCGTGGCCTGTGGATCACAAGGATCAGGTCGAACCGCTTGAGCGGGCGATTTTTGCCCATTACGATGCAGAGCTGCCGTTGATGAACGGCAAGGCGATGGTGCCGGGGGCAGGGGATGCGATCTGGCCGCACAAGCAGGTTGTCCAAGTGATCGAGGAAGAAGAACGCCAATCGCGCCTGACCCCATCGAACCGTTTGCCGCGCCAGATCAAGCAATATGATCTGTTGGTCGACTATATTCTGACGGTAAAAGAGGCCCCGCATCTCAAGCGGTCGCTCGATGCGCATTTCGCGCGTTTGGTGCGCTATCATCAGCGGTTTTTGTAATCTACTGCGTCAGATACCTGCGCAAAACGATCTCGGGCATGTGCCCGCGTAAAATTCTGTCTGTCATCACGTAGAACGGCGCGTCGGTCATGCCCAGCTTTGAGGCCAGTGCAGCACCTTCAATCGAAGACATGTTGTGATCTATGAAGGTCGCCTTGGAACTGTCTGATATTGTTTGCAGTTCAGAGAGCGCAATGCCGCATTCGGCACAGTCTGTTGCAGTGAAGATAGCGATATCTGCGCCTTGCAATACCTGATCAGAGAGGGCTGCGAGCAGGTCCAGATCGGCGCGGGCTTCGTCTTGGTACGCGTTTGCAGTATAGTCCGGCCCGGCCATCGCTGCGCCAACGATATCAGGTTCGGCCAGTAAAAGTGCGCGGACTTCAGCGCCGAAGGCGATCCGTTCGGCGGTGCTTAAGCGGGCGAAATCGCTTTGCGCGGCGGCGGGAAGTGCAAGCGCGCAAAGCAAAACCGTCAGGCGCATTTAGCCGCGCTTTTCTTTGAGGATCGATTTCATCTGGTCATATGGCAGGTAGCCGCGCAAAAGTTCGTCCTGCATCACAAATGTCGGCGTTCCCGAAATCGCAAGCGTTTGTGCCAGCGCACGTGTCTTGGCGATTTCTTCGGTGACTTCAGGACTGTCCATCTTTTCGGCAATGGCTTGCGCATCCAGATCAAAGCTTTCGGCCAACCGGCTAAGCGACGTAGGTGTGATATCGCTGTTAAAGCTCATCAAAGCGTCATGGATCGACTTGTAGCCTTCGTCGCCCGCAACGATCTTGGTTGCGATCGCAAAGCGCGAGGCGAGCATGGATTGTTCACCCAGGATCGGGAATTCCTTGACAATGAAGCGGATATTTCCGTCACCGTTGACCAGCTTTTCAACTTCGGTAAAGGCTTTCTTGCAGTAGCCACAGCGGTAATCCATGAATTCGACGATGGTAATGTCGCCTTCAGGATTGCCGCCGACATAGGAATACCCGTCGTTGAAAATCGCGTCTTTATTGTCCGAGACCAGATTGAAGTCGGCTTGCACCTGCGCTTCGGCTTCTTTTGCTTGCAGTTGATTGACCGCCTCCATGATCACTTGGGGGTTTTCCATCAGGTAAGATCGGACTTCCGCGCGAAACTGGGCGCGCTCTGCATCGGTAAGCTCGGTCAAATCCATAGCCTGTGCAGGGCCGCATAGGGTCAGGCCCAGCAAAGCGGCCGAAAAAAGAGAAGAAGCGGTCAGTTTAGTCATATTTGTCACTCACTGTTGTTGCGCCGCACAGGGGCGGCGTTTGCACGGGTGGTGCGTGATTTTGGGCCAGCGCACAAGGGTTGACGGCACCAACGTGGTGCGGTGAAAGGTATTTGGCCAACCTTAGGATCAAGCACATGCGTATTTCAACCCGTTCTCAAGTCGATCCCTTTATCGTGATGGATGTCATGCAAGCTGCAGCGGCAGCCGAGGCCGAAGGCCGCCACATCATTCACATGGAAGTTGGCCAGCCCGGGACAGGCGCGCCGTCAGGTGCCACTGCGGCCTTGGCCGGGGCGATGGAGCAGGGCGCATTGGGCTACACTGTCGCCTTGGGTCTGCCTGCGTTGCGTGCCCGCATCGCACAGATGTATGGCGAGTGGTATAACGTTGATCTCGACCCGAACCGGATCGTGATTACGTCGGGCTCCTCTGGCGGGTTCATCCTCGCGTTCACGGCGCTTTTTGATACGGGCGACAAGGTTGGCATCGGCGCTCCGGGATATCCGAGCTATCGCCAGATCTTGAAAGCCCTCGCATTGACCCCCGTTGATCTGCCTGCCTCCCCCGAGAATCGCTATCAGCCCGTGCCAGCCGATTTCGCGGGGATGGACCTTAAAGGTTTGCTGGTTGCCTCGCCTGCCAACCCGACAGGCACAATGCTGGACCGCCCCGCCATGAGTGCGCTGATCGAGGCGACGCAAGCGCAGGGTGCGTCTTTCATCTCGGACGAGATTTACCACGGCATCGAGTATGAGAAGAAGGCCGTGACGGCGCTTGAGATCACCAATGACGCCTATGTGATCAATTCCTTCTCCAAGTATTTCTCGATGACGGGCTGGCGCGTTGGCTGGATGGTCGTTCCAGAAGATCATGTGCGCGTGGTCGAGCGGATTGCACAGAACATGTTTATCTGCGCCCCACACGCCAGTCAGGTCGCAGCGCTTGCCGCGATGGCGTGCGAGGATGAATTGCAAGCGAACATGGATGTCTATCGCGCCAACCGGACGTTGATGATCGATGGTTTGCGCGCGGCCGGCTTTACCAAATTCGCGCCACCTGATGGGGCGTTTTATGTCTATGCGGATGTGTCGGACATCACCGATGACAGCCGCGATCTGGCCCGCGACATCTTGGACAAAGCTAGCGTTGCGGTCACCCCCGGTCTGGATTTTGATCCGGTGCGCGGTCATCAGACTTTGCGGTTTTCCTATGCGCGCAACACCGAAGATATCACGACAGGCATTGAGCGGCTCAAGACCTATATGGCGGCGCGCTGAAACGCTGGTCTGACAAGACATAGGGTGGTATAACGCCGCTCGAACACCACGATCAGAACGGTGACAGGCATGCGATTTTTACCCCTATTGGCGGCGCTTTATGCGTTTTCGCTCCCCGCTTGGGCGCAAGAGCTGACAGCCCTGGCCCGTGTTGACCCCGGCCCAAGCAAGGTTTCTGACGGCTGGTTTGGCGGGACCACGCTTGAGCTGCATTTAAGCCAAGGGGTACCGTTCCGGGTCTTTCTTTTGGACAATCCTGCGCGTCTTGTGGTCGATTTTCGTGAAGCGGATTGGACGGGAGTCAAAACCTCGGATTTATTGGCAGAGCCGGGCAATGTCAGCGATCTGCGCTTTGGCCCTTTTCAGCCGGGGTGGTCGCGACTGGTTGCGGACTTGTCTGAACCTATGTTGCCGCGCGAGATCGGGATGCCGGTGGATGCGGGATCAGGCAAAGCTACCCTTGAGATCCGTCTGGAAGCGGTTGATGTCGCGCAATTTACTGCTGCTACCGGTGCACCTGTTGATCCGGCCTGGACGCTGGCGTTGGCCGCCCCGCCCAAACCCGCCGCACCCGCAGGCAATGACCGTTTTCTGGTGGTCCTTGATCCCGGACATGGCGGCATTGACCCCGGTGCGCAACGCGATGGCGTCAGTGAAAAGGATCTGATGCTTAGCTTCGCCCAATCTTTGCGCGATACCTTGATGCGTGACGGGATTGACGTCTTGATGACCCGCGAAACAGATATGTTCGTGGCGCTGGAAACCCGCGTGGCCATCGCCCATCAGGCACAGGGCGATCTGTTTATCTCTTTGCATGCTGACGTCCTTGAACAGGGCGGGGCCAAGGGGGCGACGGTTTATACCTTGTCGGAAGACGCCAGCGATACCGCCACCGAACATCTGGCCGCGCGCCACAACCGGTCGGATATCATTGCAGGGGCGGACCTGACTGGATCGGATGATCAGGTGGCAGGTATTTTGCTTGATTTGGCACGGCAGGAAACTGAACCCCGCTCAGTTGCAGCGGCTCGAACGCTTGTGGAAGGGATGAAGGCTGCGGGAGGACCGATGAACCGCCGTCCCTTGCGCAATGCCGGGTTTTCCGTTCTGAAATCGGCGGATATTCCGTCTGTGCTGATCGAAGTCGGTTTTCTAAGCTCTGAGCGTGATCTTAACAACCTGCGTGATCCGGTTTGGCGGGCCGTTATGGTGTCTGGCATCGCGGATGCGATCAAGGTCTGGCGTGACGAGGATGCCGCCGTCAAGCCTTTAATACGAAAGTGACGATTGGCCCTGATATTGGGGGATAAACTGCGCGGGTTATCGCCAAGAAACCACCGCTTCGTGTTTTGACGATTCCATTTTGCCCGCGTATAGACGGGCGTAACCAACAGCCTTGCAAGGGACTGCCATACGTGTTTCGCCTGATCCTATCTTTCTTTGGGGGTATTTTTACCACCCTGACCATGAGTGTTGGCATGGTCGCGCTGACCATCGGCGCGATTTTCTGGATGTACGGGCGTGACCTGCCCAGCCACGAATCCCTTGCGCAATATACCCCGCCTACGATCAGCCGGATTTATTCGGGCCAGGGGCGATTGATTGATGAATTCGCCAAGGAGCGGCGTTTGTTTGCACCTGCAAACACGATACCACCGCTGATCAAGCAGGCGTTCATCTCGGCGGAAGACAAGAATTTCTACACTCACGAGGGGTATGACCTGCGCGGCATCGGGGCTGCGGCGGTTGACGCGGTCCGCACACGCGGCAAGGACGTGCGCGGGGCCTCGACCATCACACAGCAGGTCATGAAAAACTTTTTGTTGTCGGGCGACCGCCGGGCAGAGCGCAAGATCAAGGAAATCATCCTTGCCGCCCGACTTGAGGAAACCTTGCCCAAGGAAAAAATCCTTGAGCTATATCTGAACGAGATTTTTCTGGGCCAGAATTCTTACGGTGTCGCGGCGGCATCGCAAACCTATTTCAACAAGACTTTAGGCGAGCTTGCGCCGCATGAGGCGGCGTTTCTGGCGTCCTTGCCCAAGGCTCCATCCGATTTTCACCCTGTTCGCCGCAAGGACCGCCTGATCCAGAGGCGCAACTTTGTCCTGCGCGAAATGGAGGAAAACGGGTACATCACGGAAGCGACCTACCAGAACGAGGTCGCACAGCCTTTGCGCTCGGTTCAGAATGGTGACTTAGAAAGCTTCAAGGCGGAACTGCCGCCCCGCGACTACTTTACCGATGAGATCCGCCGTCAGCTGTCTGAGAATTTTGGTGAGGGCGAGTTTTTCACGGGTGGTCTGACCGTGCGTGCCACCATCGACAATGAAATGCAGCCCATCGCGGCGCAGGCCCTGCAGCTTCAGCTTGAACAATATGACCGGGGTGCCGGCGTCTGGCGCGGCACCGGAAAGACAATTCCCGTCGATCAACTGGGCGACGAGGCGGCTTGGCGCGAAGCATTGGCGAACGTGCAGGTTTCGCGCGATGTGAACCTTGAAAGCCAATGGCTTCCCGCCGTCGTTCTAAGCGTTGGGGAACGGGATGCACGGATCGGCATCGAAAATGTGCCAGAGACGGCAGAAGGGCATTTCATCCCGGCCAAGGACGTTCAATGGGCGCGCAAACTGCTGAGTGACGGAAAGCTGGGCCCTAAGGCGCAGGTCGCTGGCGATCTGCTTGACGTGGGCGAGGTGGTGCTGGTGCGCCGCATGACGGCTGATAATGACGGCTCTTTCATCCGCTGGTCGTTGCGGCAGGTTCCGGAAGTGCAGGGCGGGTTTGTCGCCATGGACGTGAACACAGGACGCGTCATCGCGATGCAGGGCGGATTTTCCTATCAGGCTTCCGTGTTCAACCGTGCCACCCAAGCCAAACGCCAGCCCGGCTCAAGCTTTAAACCCTTCGTCTATGCGGCAGCTTTGGACAGTGGCTATACGCCTGCAACCATCGTGGTTGACGCCCCGATCGAGATCAACACCCCGCAAGGGCTGTGGCGGCCGCGCAATTCGTCCAACAAATTCTACGGGCCCACGCCGCTGCGCACCGGGATCGAGCAGTCCCGTAACCTGATGACCATCCGGCTGGCCCAAGAGGTTGGTATGGATACCATCGGCCGCTATTCAGAGCGTTTTGGCGTCTATGACAGCCTGATGCCGGTGCTCGCCAACGCACTTGGCTCGCAAGAAACGACGCTTTATCAAATGGTGTCGGCCTATGCGATGTTCGCAAATGGCGGCGAGCGGGTCGAGCCTACGCTGGTGGACCGCGTTCAGGATCGCTATGGGCGCACCGTCTACAAGCACGATCAGCGGATCTGCAATGACTGCCAACTGGCCAGCCTGCCAGAAGGGTTGGGACCGCGCATTATCTCTAACCGCGAGCGGGTGATGGATCCGATCACCGCCTATCAGCTGACATCGATGATGAAAGGCGTGGTCGACCGCGGAACGGCTAAAGGTGCGATCAATCTTCCCGTCCCAATCGCGGGCAAGACAGGCACAACCAATGACGCCAAAGACGTGTGGTTTGTTGGGTTTTCCAGCAACATCGTCGCCGGCTGCTACATCGGTTTCGACAATCCCCGGTCTTTGGGCAGTCGTGCCTATGGTGCAGGGATGTGTGGCCCCGTTTTCCAGCGCTTCATGAGCGAAGCCATCAAGAAATACGGCGGTGGTGCGTTCGAGGTGCCTCCGGGTGGCAGCTTTATCAACATCGACCGCTTTTCCGGTGCGCGCTTGTCCGACGATGCGAGTGGCGCGAATGTGGTTGCCGAATATTTCCGCGACGGTGAAATGCCATTGTTCGGGATCACCTTTGATGGCGGCTTTGCCATGGGGGCTGATCTGCCGCTGATCGAGGAGGTGGGCAGTTCGGGAACGCGCGAAGTGACGACATCAACCGGCAAGAAGGCGCAGGTCGGACCCAAAGCAAGCTTTGGTACGATCAGCTCGGGCGGGCTTTACTAACCGCACCCTTCGCCAAGCGCTTGCCCAAGCAGCAACGCTGGTCTATCTCATACGCGGCTCCGGAGTTTCGGGGCCGCGATCCATTTAAAAGGCAGAAATCATGCGCGCAGAGGCACAAAATACGGCAGACCAGATCGGCAAATCGCTGGAGCTGCTGGCACAGCGTCTGAATGTCGAAACGGCCCCCTTCCGGCTGGAAGAATTCAATGCCCGCGTCGAAGACCCCAACCTGTGGGATGATCCCGAGGCGGCGCAAAAACTGATGCGTGACCGTCAAGCCCTAGTGGATTCGATAGCCACTTATGAAGGCATCAAGCAAGAGCTGGCCGATAATGTCGAGCTGATCGAGATGGGCGAAATGGAAGACGACGCGGAAGTCGTCGCTGAGGCGGAAGCCGCGCTAAAATCGCTTGCCTTGACCGCTTCCCAGAAAGAGCTTGAAGCGCTGCTGGACGGCGAGGCGGACAGCAACGACACCTTCCTTGAGATCAACGCAGGGGCAGGTGGGACAGAAAGCTGTGACTGGGCCAACATCCTTGCAAGGATGTATGTTCGCTGGGCCGAGAAGAAGGGTTATAAGGTCGAACTGCAATCCGAGAGTGCAGGTGAAGAGGCAGGGATCAAATCGGCCACCTACAAGATCAGTGGCCTGAACGCCTATGGCTGGCTTAAGTCGGAATCGGGCGTGCACCGGCTGGTCCGGATCAGCCCGTTTGATTCGGCTGCCAAGCGCCATACCTCATTCAGTTCGATCTGGGTGTATCCGGTTGTGGACGACAATATCGATATCGAGGTGAACGCCAGCGATATTCGCATCGATACCTACCGCTCCTCGGGTGCGGGCGGACAGCACGTCAACACTACGGATTCGGCGGTTCGCATCACCCACCACCCCACGGGGATCGTCGTGACGAGTTCCGAGAAATCGCAGCACCAGAACCGCGACATTGCCATGAAGGCGCTGAAATCGCGGCTGTATCAGATGGAGCTGGACCGCCGCAACGCCGCCATAAACGAGGCCCATGAAAACAAGGGCGACGCGGGCTGGGGCAACCAGATCCGGTCTTATGTTTTGCAGCCCTACCAGATGGTCAAAGACCTGCGCACCAATTTCGAGACCTCTGATACCAAGGGTGTCCTTGACGGTGATCTGGACGGGTTGATGGGGGCCGCACTGGCGTTGGCCGTCTCCGGCAAAAGCCGCGCTGAGGCGCAGGCGAGCTAAGGAAAAGGAAGGGGGCGCTGCCCCCGCCCTGACGGGCTCCCCCGGGATATTTACCAAGCCAGAGAAGACAGGGCTTGTGCCTGTTCGATCCGTTGCGTTTGATATGCGCAAACGGGAGGGATGGATGTGGATATTCTGATGATGGGCGCTTTGGCGCAGTCCGAGGCGCTTGCGAATGGCAGTTTGACTGCGGTGGCGCTGATGGAAGCGACACTGGCGCGGATTGACGCGGTAAACGGTCGGGTCAATGCGATTGTGTCGTTGCGGGAACATGAGACGCTGTTGGCCGAGGCGCGGGCCGCAGATGAAGCCCCACGCAAGGGCTGGTTGCATGGCATTCCCATGGCGATCAAGGACTTGGCGGACGCAGAAGGTCTGCCCACGTCGAGAGGCTCGCCCTTGTTTGCGGGCAGTGTCGCCATGCAGGACAGTCTGTTTGTGTCAAGATTGCGCGCGGCGGGGGCCATCATCATCGGCAAGACCAACACGCCGGAATTTGGTCTGGGCAGTCACACGTTCAATCCGGTGCACGGTGCGACGTGCAATCCGTATGACTTAAGCAAGTCGGCCGGGGGATCATCGGGCGGTGCTGCGGTGGCGTTGGCCTGCGGGATGGTGAGCGTTGCAGACGGGTCGGACATGATGGGCAGTTTGCGCAATCCCGCGGGATGGAACAACGTTTATGGTATGAGGCCCAGTTGGGGCAGCGTGCCGGGCGAGCCCGAGGGCGATATGTTTTTGCACACGCTGTCAACATCCGGCCCGATGGCGCGTAATCCGCGTGATTTGGCGGCCTTGCTGGATACGATGACAGGCCTTGATCCGCGGCAGCCGCTTGGCAAAGATGCGGGCAAGACATTTGCGAAGATGGACCATCCGCCTGGTGCGCTTAGAATAGGATGGCTTAGTGATTGGGGCGGGGCATTTCCCTATGAGGACGGCATCGCCACCCTCAGCGAAGCCGCCCTTGGCCAGTTTGGCGATTTAGGTCACGATGTGTCCTATCTTGATGCGCCCTTTGCGGCGGAAGCGATCTGGGACAGCTGGATCACCTTGCGTTCATTCGCCATCGCAGGCGGGCTTGGCGTGAACTATAACAACCCTGATGAGCGGGATTTTCTGAAAGAGGCCGCGCAATGGGAGGTCAGGCGCGGGTTGGCCTTCAGCGCGATGGACGTGCACCGCGCCAGCGTGGTGCGGTCGGAGTGGTACCGCACGGCTGCCGCCCTGTTTGACCGAGTTGATGTGCTGGTCCTGCCCTCGGCGCAACTGTGGCCGTTTGCCATTGAAGAAGTGCATCCTATGGAAATTGCGGGCCAGACCATGGATACCTACCACCGCTGGATGCAGGTCGTAGTGCCGGCGAGCTTGATCGGATTGCCTGTCGTCAATGTGCCGGCAGGGTTCGGTGCAAACGGATTGCCCGGCGGGCTGCAACTGATCGGGCGTCACGGCAGCGATGCCAGGCTGCTTCAACTGGCCCAACAGTGGCACGAGCATACGGTCTGGCCGCAACGTCGCCCGCCCGACCTGCCCTAAAGCACTGTTTCCCTGCCTTGTGCGATCAGTTCGGCGCGCAAGGCGGGCGCGTCTGGATGGTCCAGCTCCAAGGCAAAAACATAGGCATGGGTTAAGTAGAAGCCAGCTGCATTCTGGTCATTTGCCGCTGCGGCGGCTTGCCTATAAAGAGATACCAAAGCGGCTTTATCGTCCGCCACATGTGCTGCAAGCAACCGGCTGTTGAGATCCGTCATGGGGCGTTGCGCGCCGCCTCCAGCTGGGAGGCGACCCAATCGTGGAACATATGGGTGGGGCCGTCCATGGCCGGTGAAAAGCGCCCGCCATCAAACTGGACACCGTGCCGGCCGCGCTGCATGCCTTCGACGACAAAGATGTCTTCTTCAAACACCAGTTTCCACTGATCGGTGTTGCGCGCGCGCAAATCCGGGTCAGTTGCGGGGTGCGCGTAGTAGAGGTGGACATTCTCGGTGGTTTTTTCGGGTCCTTCGGGGACCAGGATGATCGCAAAGGTGTGATCCCGATGCACACCGAGCAGCACATTGGGATAAGCGGTGACGTATTCCGCCGCCGTGTCCCATTTGTCGGATATGCCGTCGAAGTCTGGGAAGGTTGCGCCGTCTTCATTGGTCAGTTGGCGGTAGACCAACGTGCCTTGCCCTGAATATTTTCCGGTGCTTTCAATATGGTAGTGATCCTCAAGTCGGGAATAGCTGTTGAGGCCGGGATGGACCCAAGGCAGATGATAGCTTTCGCAGTAATTCTCGACCGCCAGCTTCCAGTTGCAATTCACGCTCAGTTGAAAGCGGCTGTCCGCGCCTCCGTGATAGAGGGGTTTGTCGAACTCGGTCCAGCGGGCCAGCAGATCGGCATTGGCTTGCTCAAAGGGCAGGGCGGTGCCTGATATGTTGATCCAGATGACATCCATCCAGACGTGGCTGCGGATTTCAATCAGGCCCAGAAGTGCACGGTCGATGCCGTTATGGGTGTTCTGGCCCGGACCGCCCACGTGCGGGGTCGATACAAGGCGGCCATCCGTGCTGTAGCACCAGCTGTGATAGGGGCAGCGGATCACGCCATCAATTTTGCGGGGTGCATCGACAAGGATCATGCCGCGGTGACGGCAGGTGTTCTGGAACACGCGAACCTGTCCGGCCTTGTCGCGCACAATCAGCAGTGGCATCCCCAGAAACGTCAGCGGGACGGCGTCACCAATCTCGGGCACGTCAGATGCCGTGGCAAGCCCGGACCAGTTGTTGAACAAGATCGCCTGCCGTTCCTCTGCGAACACGGCCGGGTCAGTGTAATGAGCATTCGGCAGACCGTTGGCCTGCTCAATATGGCGGCGCACCTTTGTAAGATCGGTGAGGGTCATGTTCATGATGCTCTCCTTGCTGGTGTGTCAAGGCTAGCGGGAAAGGCTTGCTATGTAGGGGCGTTTAACGACCGGTTTTTCACAGTTGCGACATGAAACGCACGGCGGTTCAGGCAAAATTCTGGTCGGGCCGCAGCAATCGCTGATGAAAGGGGGCCAGATCTTGAATGGGGTAAAAACCCTTTGCGCGAGATGCCTGCAAAACGGTGGCTGCGTCCTGAGAGAGATGTTCATAGACCAGCCGCGTGACGCGCATGCCAGCTGCATCCTCAGGAATCGTGCGGGTAATATAGCCTACCCAAAAGTTATTCCCGAAAGATGCCGCCCGGTTGAGATAGTTGAACGAGGAGGTCATCGCATTTTTGCGCGCAGCGATGATCGCAATCCCTTCTTCCTGTTGCAGTACCACACCGCGAAACTCCCGCAGTTTCGGGGAGGTCGGAAGGCTTTGCATTTTCATCGCTTCAACGGTCTCGTATCCGCGCAGATAAGTGGCCTCACCGTCCCGGAATATATAGACAAGTCCCAGCACAAAAACGGAGCGGTCGATAAAACTGCGCCGTGTGAACCTGTAAAAACCGTTCGGGAAAAGGCTCTCGGGGATGGCTTGGGTGTTTGAAACGAGAAATTCGTTCATGTAATTCCCCAGACTTGGGGAACGTGCAGGGACTATGTCTACCAGCGGTTCAAGCAAAATGCGCGCGTCCAAATTGAAAAACGCGCAAATGCGTGCAAGAATATCAGGCCGAGGAAAGCTTTCGCCAGTCAGGTAGCGGTTGAACTGCGTGCGGTTAATCCCAAGCTTGCTTGCGAGTATCGTGATCGAGGGTTCGTCTTGCGCAAGCAGACGCAAATTATCACCAAAAATCGTTCTAATCTGCGCGGGGTTGTTCACTGCGTAAAGTCCTCTACTTTTAGGAGGGTACGCATGCTCGAATTTCTTGTAAATGACAAGAAGTGACGCGGTTTGGCGTCAAATTCAAAGCCCATAGACACAAAATCACATCTCAAAAAAATCGACAAATAGTTGAATTTTCGAGACAATCTAATCGTTGTGTATCAAAAAATGAGGCGTAAATATATGTACGGAGTGGTTCTTTGGAGTGATGACTCCGAGAAAAAAGCTGTCTTCTGGTGTGAAGACCATGGTGATCTGGCCTATTTCTCCGGATCAGACGCCTCTATGGCCAGCACGCTTGATGCAGGTGACCTTGTTGAATTCGATGTGGTCTGGCAAAGCAAACTGCGCACTGCGGTCAATCCGCGGATCGTGCTGGAAAAGCTGGACGTCGACCTGCCGGATAAACTGCTGCAGCAAAAAGGACGAGCCGACAGAGACGCACAGTCGGCACAGATCGTGCCGTTTCCAGTCAGGCCGTTGCCACCACTCATTCCTGAAAGGGTTGATCAGGCCGAAACGGCCTAATTTCCCCGAGGCAAGGCCGCAACACCCGTCCGTGCAACATCTGTTAGGCCCAGCGGGCGCATAAGTTCGGCAAAGGCATCAATCTTGTCGGGTGCGCCTGTGATTTCGAAGACAAAGGTTTCCAGCGTGCTGTCCACGACGTTTGCGCGGAAAATATCCGCTAAACGCAGGGCTTCAACCCGTTTGTCACCGGTACCTGTTACCTTGAACATCGCAAGTTCGCGCTCAACGGAGGGCCCTTCGACCGTCAGATCATGAACTTCATGGACAGGGACGATACGGCCCAGTTGCGCTTTGATCTGCTCGATAACCTGCGGTGTGCCCGAGGTCACGATGGTGATACGGCTTAGATGACCAGTATGATCCACCTCGGCCACGGTCAGGCTGTCGATGTTGTAGCCCCGCCCTGAAAACAGACCGATGACACGCGCCAGAACGCCCGGCTCGTTTTCGACCAGCACCGCGAGTGTATGGCGTTCGATAACGTCCGAAAAATTGGGACGCAGGTTATAGGCGGAATGGCTGGTAGAGCCCTTTTTGATTTTTAGCGGCGACATTTGACTGTCCTCTTCATCTGATTTCGTCGCCGGAGTTTTTTAAAACTCCGGTCCGTTTTTTTTGAAAAAACGGGTTACACCAAGACTGACCCTTTTGCGTCAATCACCCCTTGCGTGTCCACACCGGCCAGCATCATGTCGTTATGCGCCTTGCCTGACGGGATCATTGGGAAGCAGTTTTCATGCTTTTCGACCAGGCAGTCAAAGATCACCGGACCGTCATAGGTCAGCATTTCCATGATTGCGTCATCCAGATCATCAGGGTCCGAGCACAAGATACCTTTGGCCCCAAAGGCCTCTGCCAGTTTCACAAAATCGGGCAGCGATTCCGACCAGCTTTGCGAATAGCGCTCTCCGTGCAGCAATTCCTGCCACTGGCGCACCATTCCGAGGCGCTCGTTGTTCAGGATGAACTGCTTGACCGGAAGACCGTATTGCATTGCTGTGCCCATCTCTTGCATGTTCATCAGCCAAGACGCCTCGCCTGCAACGTTGATCACCAAGGCATCCGGGTGGGCCATCTGCACGCCGATGGAGGCGGGGAAGCCATAGCCCATGGTGCCCAGGCCGCCAGATGTCATCCAGCGGTTGGGAGCCTCGAAGTCAAGGTATTGCGCGGCCCACATCTGGTGCTGGCCCACTTCGGTACAGATATAGCGGTCATATTTCTTGGTCAGCGCCTCAAGCCGTGACAAGGCGTATTGCGGTTTGATGATCTTGCCTTTCTGCTCGAACTTAAGGCAATCAATGCTGCGCCACGCGTCGATTTTCTTCCACCATTTTGCCATGGCTTCGGAGTTGGTTTTGCGACCCCGTGATTTCCAGACCTTCAGCAAGTCTTCCAGCACATGGCCAACATCCCCTATAATCGGAATGTCCACGCGGATGATCTTGTTGATCGAGGACGGATCAATGTCGATATGGGCTTTCTTTGATTTCGGGCTGAACATGTCGACGACACCGGTGATCCGGTCGTCAAACCGCGCGCCGACGTTGATCATCAGATCGCAGTCATGCATTGCCATGTTGGCCTGATACAGCCCGTGCATGCCCAACATGCCAAGCCACTTGTCGCCGGACGCGGGGTAGCAGCCCAGACCCATCAGGGTCGAGGTGATGGGAAACCCGGTTGCCTCGACAAGCTCGCGCAACAGTTGCGATGCGGCCGGACCAGAGTTGATGACCCCGCCGCCTGTATAGAAAACCGGGCGCTTGGCGGTCTCGATGGCTTCGACCAATTCGATGATCGCGTCCATGTCGCCTTTTACGGGCGGCTGATAATGGGACACTGACGGCTTTTTGGGTGTGTAGGTGCCCGTGGCGAACTGAACATCCTTTGGGATGTCGATCAGAACAGGGCCGGGGCGCCCGCTGGTTGCCACGTGAAAGGCCTCATGCAAAACGCCAGACAGCTTGTCGGTCTCTTTGACCAGCCAGTTATGTTTTGTGCAGGGCCGGGTGATGCCAACCGTATCGGCCTCTTGGAAGGCGTCAGAGCCGATCATGAATGTTGGCACCTGACCTGTCAGAACCACCAGCGGAATTGAATCCATCAAAGCATCTGTCAGACCGGTGACCGCATTCGTCGCACCGGGGCCAGAGGTTACCAAAACAACACCGGGCTTGCCGGTCGAGCGGGCATAGCCCTCGGCGGCGTGAACCGCACCTTGTTCATGGCGCACAAGCACGTGCTTGATGCTGTTTTGCTGAAACACCTCGTCATAGATCGGTAGGACAGCGCCACCGGGATAGCCAAATATTGTATCGACACCCTGATCAATCAGGGCTTGGACGATCATTTTCGCTCCGGTCATTTTACGTGTCATCTTGGTGCTCCGTCAGGCGGTGGTTTGTATCAAAACTAAGTGCTGCAAATAAAAAAGCCCCCGGTTTATCGGGGGCGCATGGTGACTATTATGGTCTGCCGTCACCGGCCCATGCGCGTGTGTCCTATAATGACGACTAGAATAGTCATGGCCAAAGGCTCCTCATTGCGTGGGGAGACATTATGAGCGGTGCAAAGGGGCGTCAATGGGCAAATTCATGAAAATATGTCGCAGGGGCTAAAAAATCTTTTCATTTATTGCGTGGGGTGATGGTTTTTCGGTGTTTTATGAAATTCAAGGCGTGAATCAGGCTTGCCTCACGCCTCCAGCCTCCACCCGAACACCCGTTCCTTGCAGCACGCCGTGTTCCATGGCGACCTGCTTGTTGGCCTTGCCTTGCGCCATTTGCAAAAGGATCGTCTGCGCGCGCTCGGTCAATGCTTCGGGGGTGTTGCCTTTGGGCTCTAGCGATTTCTTTGCATTCGTACACGGATACCGCTGGCCCAATACGATCTTGGTCGGGGAAAGGCCGCCAACTTCGGGCATGTTCAGGTCATCATGATCACATCCGGCTCTAAGGCCTCGAACGGGTCGATGGCGGCGCGGGTATTAGAGAAGCATCCATCAACCCTGATATCGTCATAGCTTTCCAGAATTGACTGTATGCCTTCGGCAACCATGGGATGGTCATCGCTGATCATCGCTTTGACAGGCGTCATCATCAACGGCTTTCCTAAAAGGTCGGGGCAGGGGCTTTACGGGCGGCTTTGGTATCGCCCTGTTCCAGACGTCGGCGGGCGTTTTCCAGCACATAGTGCACGCCGACAAGGATCTGGCTGATCCCATCGTGTAATTCGCGTGCAACAAGGGCCGCGTTCTTCTTCTTGGGCGTCAAAAACCCGTTGGGCCGGTTTCTTGAGCTTGGAGTCGATCAGCTGTTTTTCAGGGGTGCTGATCTCGCGGTTGGCCAGGGCCTTTGGGCCTGCTGGCGCTGCTCAATGCGCTGTTCAGCCCCGAGAATGCGCCCGCCGAGCCAATGGGTTCCACCAACGCCGAGCCGATCACACGCGGTGAAGGCTTTACATGGTTCCTTGGCGCACCGGTCTTGTTGATTGTTGGCACCATATTCCTTGGCATCCTGAGCATTGTGGGCATCCAGGCTACCACCGTTTCCAGCTTTAGCGATATCGGCGATCTGGACCGCTCGTCCAAAGTGATCATCTGGTCCACGCTGGCGATCCTGATCTGCATACTTGTCGGGGTGAATTTCGATCTGCGCATCAATCAAGTCGCGCTATGGCGGCATGGAGCCGCCGTTCGCTGCACATGACACGAACGGCAGCTTCTGGTGTCAGCTGGCGTCTTTGAACTCGGTGTATTCGCCGCGCACCCGTACGGTCACGGTCGCATCAGAGCTGTCGCGATTGCGCCAGAACCAGCCGTGCTCGCCGTCGAACGCGGCGACGATCTCGCCTTCGTCGCCGGTGGAGCCGCGGCCCTTCTCATAGGTCACCGACTGACCGCCGCCATGGCCATGCCTGTCGAAGTTCACGCGACCGCCTTCAACAAGCATCCGGTATTCTACCGTCTGGCCTTGTTCCATCACCAGCTTCCATTCGGCACTGTCACCGGGTGCCAGAGTGAAGGTGGTCTCATCACGCCAGACTTCGACTTCCTGCGCGTGTGCCGCGCCGACGAAGAGGCCGAAGATGTCGTTCATCAGGCTCGACTGTTCTTTTGCCTCAAGCTCCATCAATCTGTCGGCCTCGGCCTCTTCTGCGAGCTGGCTTTTGATTTCGCCCATCTCTGCCAGACCAAGGACTCCACCGATCCCGGTCGGGTCGATGTTATATTCGGCGGGCAGAACGACGGTTACAAGGATCGCAATGGCACTGGCCGCCGCAATAGCGGTGGAACGGATAAGCTGCGCAGAGCTTGGCAGTTCATCAAGGCTCGGTTTTTCTGCGTTGAACATTTGGGTCTCCAATTTTCTCAGGTGGCTACGAAATAGCCGGTGATTTGCAGGCCCATGAGAATGAAACCCATGGACATCATGACGACGTTGGCGGTGTAGGCCTGGCGGAAGAAGTTTGGCGATTTGCGCCAAAAGCCCATGACGATCAGGATCACCCCGAGCGCCAGGATCTGGCCAAGCTCGACGCCCACGTTGAACGCCAGAAGATTGGCCAGCAGCCCCTCCGAGGCGATCTCGTAATCGAGGATCTTGGTGGCGAGGCCCGTGCCGTGGAAAAAGCCGAAGATCAGCGTTGCGGCCTTCGTATTGGGTTGAAAGCCGAACCAGCGTTGGTAAGCGCCAAGATTGTCGAGCGCCTTGTACACGACAGAGAGGCCAATGATGGCGTCGATGATATAGGCGTTGATGCCCCATCCGAACCAGACGCCCGCCAGCATTGTGGTCGAATGCCCAAGCGCAAACAGGCTTACATAGATGGCGACGTCTTTCATCCTGTAAAGAAAAAAGACGACGCCGAGCAGGAACAGGATGTGGTCGTAGCCCGTGACCATGTGTTTGGCACCCAGATACATGAAGGGAATGATGTTTACCCCCCAGATTTCCTGGATGTAGCCCGCGTCACCTTCGGTGACATTGTGGGCAAGCGCGTGGCCCGCACTCAGAACGAGCGCTGACAGCAAAATGAAGGACAAGATCACGGTCCGGCGTATGCCGCGATCTAACCAGCCCTGATGGACTGTATTCATGGATTTGACTCCGCATATGTGTTTCATGATCGGATGGCACGCGCGGATGGCGCGCGGTCGATCAGACAGGCGGAGGTCGTTCGATCTGGACGATCCGTAACGTATTGGCTGTGGCTGAACTCAGCCGCCATGAAGCCCCGTAGATGTCGAGCGATTGTGGCGACAGATCGGGGCCAGGCACTACCGCTTGGCTATGATCGTGATCGACACTGTCGTGGCTATGTCCATGCGCGGCCCAAAGCAGGTCTTCTTCCAGACCATGCGAATGCCCGTGCTGCGCGATCATTTCGGCATGCTCCTGAAAAACGTCGAGGATTGCGGGCGTGTGGGAGGTTGTAGGCATTACCGACCAGACAAGAACGGCCGCGCAGAGAAGCGTCGCGAATGCGGCCTTTCCGATTGTCCGTAAAGTTGTCATCAGGTCTGCCTGTCTGCTTGTCTTTCACGCGGCGCGCCGTGGCACCATCTTGTTCTATCCCCTTGGGGAGGATACAATTGCATATGACAACTTACGCTGTCCATGCAAGTGATCCTGCCCTCGTCGTCCGGCTGAAACCTGCTGACGGTCCCCTGCGCTGCGTGATCGAGATGATTGAGATGATCGAGGCGGGCAAGCCATGCCTGAAGATCGCCCAACAGATGCAGGCGGTTAAAAAGGCTGTCACGATTGCGAAGCGGTCACTGATCCATAACCATATGGAGGAGTGTCTGGACATCGAAGGCTCCGAAACAGATCGTGCCGAACTGCGGACGATCGCCCGATAACTCTGAGGCCCGCTATGCTCGATATCCTCTCCGACCGCACCTACCGCCGTCTGTTTTTGGCGCAGGTCGTCGCACTTCTGGGAACCGGACTTGCAACGGTCGCACTTGGTCTGCTTGCCTTTGATCTTGCGGGCGAGGGGGCGGGAATGGTCCTTGGCACTGTCTTCACTATCAAGATGGTGGCCTATGTCGGCATTGCACCGATTGCCGGGGCCTTCGCGGACCGGGTGCCTCGGCGCGCACTTTTGGTGACGCTCGACCTGGTGCGTGCCGGTGTTGCGCTGGCGCTCCCTTTCGTGACCGAGGTCTGGCAGGTCTATGTGCTTATCTTCCTGCTCCAATCGGCCTCTGCCGCCTTTACGCCCACCTTCCAGGCGACGATCCCCGATGTGCTGCAGGACGAGGCGCGCTATACCCGCGCTCTGTCGCTGTCACGGCTGGCCTACGATCTGGAAAACATCGTCAGTCCGACGTTGGCGGCCCTTCTGCTTGCGGTGATGTCCTACAATTCGCTTTTCCTTGGAACGGTGGTCGGTTTCACCGCCTCGGCCATTTTGGTTGTTTCGGTGCTGCTGCCCAGCCCCGCCCCGTCAGAGCCACGCGGAATCTATGATCGGACCACGCGGGGCATCCGCATATACCTTGCAACGCCCCGCCTTCGCGGGCTCTTGGCGCTGAACCTCGCGGCGGCGGCGGCGGGGGCGATGGTGCTGGTCAATACCGTCGTTCTGGTGCGCGGCTCGCTTGGCCTGTCGGAAAGCGCGCTGGCCTGGACGATGTTCGCCTTCGGCGCGGGCTCGATGACGGCGGCACTGGTCCTCCCCCGTATTCTGGATGCACTGTCCGACCGGCCCGTGATGTTTGGCGGTGCTGCGCTGATGGTAGCAACTTTGTTCGGGTTGGCGTTGACGATCCTTGCAGTTGGCCTTGGCTGGCCATTCCTTCTGGTGGCGTGGTTGCTGGTGGGTCTTGGATATTCCGCCGTCCTTACCCCTTCAGGCCGGTTGCTGCGCCGGTCCGCCCATGCCAGGGACCGCCCCGCGCTGTTCGCGGCGCAATTTGCGCTGTCCCATGCCTGCTGGCTCGTGACCTATCCGCTGTCTGGCTGGTTGCTGACGGTCTATGGTGTCGTTCCCGCGTTGATTGGCTTGGCGTTTCTTGCTGCTCTTGGAATGCTTGCCGCGCTGAAAGTCTGGCCGTCTGACGACCCCGTGGAGCTTGAACACACCCACGACAACCTGCCGCTCAGTCATCCCCATTTGAAGGGGCATCGCAGGCACAGCCATGCCCTCGTAATCGACGAAAGCCACCCTCGCTGGGCAACGCATTTCTAAAGGTAGTGAACTTGACCTGCCCCCCGAGGCTCCCTCATTCATAATGAGAGTTTGCGGGTCTGGATTTCATAATCGGTAGTTTAGTGGTGGCCCAGTTAGGCCACCAATTACACCGATAAGTCCACCAATGAGTACTGGTAGCAAAGTGTTCCAAGTTTCAATAAATCTGCGCTTTATTACGACATTATTGTAATGAAAGAGGCCGCCCCGAAGGACGACATCTCAATCAGACCTTACAGTCCGAAGTACTTTAGAAGCCCAGCCAAGAGGACGAACCCCAAGGACAGTTTCATCCGGTATTTTGTACCGTCCGACCTGCTGGCTTCGAGTATCAAAGTTGCCCGCATTACACGTGCCTCCTATCGCTCGCGCGTGGGTCCCTTATGGTAGCGGTCATCACACGTTAGGCCAGTTGCCGGAGTTTTGCGTTTTAAGAGAGACACACGGGTCCGACAACCACCGCTCTCATGTCCAAGCTATGTTCTCATTGGAACTAGAGTTATTGTCAAATCTGGTGTTTGAGGGTTGTTGGTCATGCGGCGATCTGGTCGGGGTTTGTGGTTTCGATTCCGTCTTTGA
>Ga0307981_1000589_pt1 | contig 35761 bp, 33 predicted proteins | sample OrgLakmetagen987_FD_201849 | JGI IMG/M metagenome (GOLD analysis project Ga0307981, IMG submission 201849) | Saline water microbial communities from Organic Lake, Antarctica - #987 | ecosystem: Environmental > Aquatic > Non-marine Saline and Alkaline > Saline | place: Antarctica: Organic Lake... | reverse complement strand
AAATTTGTTTCGCTTCGGGTGTTAATGCTAGTGCCATTGCTAGGTCCATTACTACCACCTAATCCTTGATTATTGCCACTGCCACCTAAATTGCCGCCGCCTAAATTATTCTGCAACTGCTGGTTGTTACCGCCGCTTTGACCATTGCCCGCGGCTTGAGAAACACCGCCAGAAATAATACTGGTTTGAGTATTTCCATCACGCTGCATTAATAGATAATTAACGGTGAAGGTTTCAGTGCGCATGCCTGCTGGCAAAATACGATAAATAGTGCCTTTTTTCTCGATATGAAAACCATAGAGATCAGAAACGAGGGCAAAAATTTTGTTGAGTGATACTTGCTTTAAATCTAAGGAAATTAAGCCGTTTACTTCAGGGTGCACCGCAACCGAGTAAGGCGTGTCGCGCACTAAGCCAGAAAAAAAGCTTGCCGCGTCAACACTGCGAGCATTAATGTCATACTTTTCTTCCGCAATTAAGTCATTGCTACCGTCGCTTTGCATCGGGTCCATCAGTGATTGACTAACCGCTTCTGGAACATAGCTTAGCGTTTGGGTGTCAGCTCTTTCTGCAGCGTTAGCAGCAACAAGCTCATTTGCGAGATGTTGTTCTACATGGCTAGTTTGCGTCGCATCGCAACCGGCTAATAAACCTGCGCCAAGGAGTACGCAAATAGCAGAACTCAAGGTACTTTTTTTCATTTTACCACCCGCTTGCTGATACCAGCTTCGCTACTGACTGCCAGCACAATATCGTTAGATTTAGATATTGAGTCGCTCAAGGTCACATTTGCCCCATCAATTTTCGCTACTTTCATACCCATAATCTGGTCGCCTTTTTTGAGCACTTCACCGTTCACAACCGCATAATGTTGGTCACTACGAATAAAAATAGCCGTCAGTAAAAAGCCATTATCTTTTACTTGAAGTGGCGTTAACTGCGCCGCCATAACATTTGGAGGGCGCGTAGGATCCTGTTGTGCAAAGGCGTTTGTTTGCAAACAGGCTAAAAAACAGATCAAGATCATTTTATTGAACACCTATGAATGCCTCGCTAGTGCTAAGAGTAAAAACTTCTAGTTCGATGGTAGCCATTGGATGTTCATTGACATCATAGCTAAGGAATTTCCAATACAACTTCCATTGCAATGTTTCGGCATCTGCAAAAAAGCCTTGGGTAGCAAAAAAATCACCTTTGAAACGGATGCGTATACCCTGACGATATAAGGGCGCTTCTTGGCCATTGCTTTTGCCGTTGAATACTGGGACAGGCGCAAGTGACTGCATTTCTACTAACGTTAAGCCTTCGGCTTTATCAAATAAGTTTTCCAGTAATACCGGCATTGCTTTAGGCGATACTAATTGTCCTAGTTCAGAATCAAACGACTGTGCAATCAGCGCTAGTTGGCTCTGCAATGCTTCTATTTGCTCTTTAGTGTAAGCGTCAGGGTCTCGCTTTATTTCTACCATTAATTCATTGCTGGTTAACTGCAAGGCATTAAGCTGAGATTGTTGCGCTCCCAGCTTTGCTTGCGCTGACTGGATATCTTTATACACAGGCTCAAGTATCAACAAACTCATCACGAACAAAACGAGGCATGGTGCAGCGATAAAAATCAGCTTTTTCTCACGCATTGCTAATGCTTCAAACTTAATAAAAAGCTCGCCCATGCTGGACTTTTTCTCTAGCGCGTTAGTTTGACTCATCGCTACCCCCTTGCGCTGCAGTCAATGGCTTTTCGCTCACTACACTGCTTAATTCAAAGATTAATTGCTCGTCTTCACGAATGAGCTTTGCATCGTCAAATTCTTGGCCTTTAAAAAACTCTGTGTTGCTTAATTTTGTGATCCACTGAGTTAAGGCTGAAGGTTTGGCCAAACTTCCACGGATAGTCAAATCGGCTTCGTTTATCGTGAACGAGGTCAGCCAAAGTGAGCTAGAGTTAGACGATGACAATGCATCAAATAAGGTAGAGAACGATTTTTGTTTGAGCTGAGACATACCTTTAACTCGCTGTAACAAGGTTTCTTGCGCCATTCGAGAGTTTTGTAGTTGATTTAACTGCGCCGCTAGCACAGGGTCTCCGGACCGGTTTTGTAAGGCCAGCGTAAATTCGTCAATGTTCTGCTGCTGCTGACTAATCGACATATTTAAATTATCGGCGAGTAACTGAGTTTGCTGCTGCCAATAATACAAGCCGCCGTAAACACTCATACCAAGGCAAAGTGCTAATGCGGTGCTTAGCAGTAAGTGTGGACCGGTGATCCACTCAAATGTTGGTCTAAACTCAGGGTGATAAAGGTTAATCCTGGACTTCATTAACGTCCTCCTTTATCTCTTCATTTTCTTTTATTAAAGCCGCTTTAGTATAAGCAGCGCCTAAGCAGCTGAAGCTCGCCATCTTAAAATTAAGATGTTCTGCACAAGCTATCTCTGGTTGCAACAAATCACAGGGCATACCCATCGCTTCGGCTATGCTATTGCAAATGTATTCCATATTTGGCGTGTCTAAATTTATTAATATACGTTTGATTGGGGCTTGTCTTAACTGACTTTCAAAAAAGTCCATAGAGCGTTGAATCTGCACCGTTAAGGAATCCGTTATCCCCATGTCTAACTCGGCTTCAGTAAAACTAGCGATATTTTCAAAGCCTTTCATGCGCCGACTGAAAAACAATGTGTTATCGCACACAATGTTCAGCACGACATCTTGACCGTGCTCCTGCACCAAGGTAATCACAGCGTCTGAACTTTTTGGAGTAAGCTCCACAGTGGCAAACTCTTCAACCAAAATACTTTCTAGTACCAAGTCTGCTTGATAAATGGCTTTGGTTAACTTTTCAATTTCTTTGCGAGCAATGGCAACGACCATTACTTTATTTTGTCCTGATACTTGCACTGGCATTTGCGCGTAGTCATAAACCATTTCAACTGTGCTGCCAATTGCCTCTTGCATCGGCCATTTGAGGGCGGCAAGGAGCTCGTCGTCGGCAACTTCTGGCCGCTCAAGTTGATGCACCTTGTACCAATGCGCAGTCAGCGTGAAGTAGCATGAGGTACCCTGCAAGTTGTTTTGTTTAACATAATCAACAAGGCCTTGCGCCCACGTTTTGTGGGTAAAGCTAGCGTCGAGCACCCACTCTAATCCAGAATCTGATTTTTTTAGCGCGCAAAGCAACACCTGCTCTGCGGTAAAAGCAATACCCACAGAGAAGTACTCAGAAGGCTTTCTGAATTTTTGCTTAAAATACTGTTTCCAACTAATGCGCATAACTCTCAGTTCTGTGTAGGTTTGATTGACTTTTTTACGGGTATACAAAGCCAAAAAAACGACGGATTTATCCCAACTACTTTGTTACTTGCAAGAATGTTGCCAACAAAGAAAATGGATCATGGTAGTCATGTTATCGGCAAGACTAGAGAATCATTGAATATTGCTTTAGACTGAATTATCAGTTGTAAATATCTGTATACATAAAAGTTTTTTTAGAACTTTGCTATGCAAATAATGCTAAAAATGATGCGTGTTTTTTAAGGATTTGTGATGAATATTGCAGTATTTGGGTCAGCATTTAATCCGCCAACTTGCGGACATAAAGATGCTATTGAATATGTGCTCGAAAACACGAAAGTTGATAATGTGCTGCTGGTGCCTTCATTCAAACATGCATTTGCCAAAGATATGGTTGATTATGAAACGCGGCTACACATGCTTAAACTTTTTGTCGAAGACATAAAAAATCCACGGGTGAAGGAACTAGCCATTGAACATCAGATTCACAGTGATAGCGACAAGCCCGTTTATACCTATGACCTTTTGTCATTTATGCAGCAAAAGTTATATCCACAGGCTAATTTATCTTTTGTTGTCGGGCCAGACAACAAAGCCAATTGGCATCGCTTTTATAAGGCCGCAGAAATTGAGCAAACTTGGTCACTGATTACTGTACCAGAGCGCATTAACGTGCGCTCAACGGCTGTGCGTGAGGGCCTTGTTAAGGGTTCAGATATCAGCACAATGGTTACGCCTCGGTTAAGCGCTTTTCTGAATGCTAGCGAATTGTATGTGCCTTAAGTAGAAAAAGGATAAGTCTACTTCGAGCTGCTGAAAAATTGCATCCACGGCTTATAGTGTCTATTCTTAAGATCAGAATTACCCTCACTACTATTTTCCTTGGAATCTTATGCCATCATATAAATATTATCTGACGCTAGCGGCTTTGCTTTTTAGCATGCCTTTGTTTGCACAAAATGCCCATGAGCACAATAAAGCCATGTGGCCTAACGCTGAATATTCACAAGACATTCCTACTGTTGAGTCTGTCTTAGGCTACTCTATTGGCGAACGCATTAGCTCTCATGCAGACATGCTCAAGTACTTTGAAGCATTGGAGAAGGCCGCCCCCGAGCGTATTAACCTAACGGCATATGCAAAAACATGGCAACATCGCGACCTTATTTATGCGGTAATTAGCTCTCCAGAAAATTTGGCTAGCCTTGATGACTATCAAAATAATATGCAGCGCTTATCCGACCCACGCATGACCAAGGCCTCTGAAGCAAAGAGCTTAATTGAAGGGCTGCCAAGTTCGGTATGGCTGGGTTATAGCGTTCATGGCAATGAAATAAGTGGCACTGATTCAGCAATGATGACCGCCTACCACTTGCTAGCGGCGACTAATCAGCCTGTGGTCGACAAAGTACTTGAAAACACCCTGATTTTTATAGACCCACTACAAAACCCCGATGGCAGAGAACGCTTCACCTCACGTTACTATGCCACCGTTGGCCTTGAACATAGCCCAGACCGATTCAGCGCAGAGCACAATGAGCCTTGGCCTAATGGTCGTTCTAATCATTATTTATTTGATATGAATAGAGATTGGTTGGCAGTGACTCAACCTGAGACTAAAGGCCGCATTAAAACCATGCTCAAATATCGTCCGCTGGTAGTCATAGATTTGCATGAAATGGGCGGTGACAGTGGTTACTACTTCGCTCCAGCAGCACGTCCAATCAATCCGTTTATGACCAAACAACAACTTGGTAATATTGAGCTAGTAGGTAAAAACAATGCCAACTACTTTGATCAATTTGGTTTTGATTATTTCACTCGTGAAATATTCGACGCTTTTTACCCGGGTTACGGCGACAGTTGGCCTACTTTTTATGGCGCGGCAGCCTCAACCTATGAAGTGGGTTCGGCTCGAGGCGAAGTATTTAGAAAGTCTTCCGGTGAGCTTTATACCTATTGGGACAGCGTGCAACGTCATTTTGTAGCATCCGTTTCTACCATTGAGGCTGCCAGCGATAATCGCGAAAAACTGCTTAGTGACTATTATCAATATCAAGTTAGTGCAATTGAAGCTGGACAAGAATCTGACGAAGAACGCACTTACATTATCCCCACACAAAAAGACCGCGGCACTGCGCATCGTTTAGCCACACTTCTCGCAGAGCATGGCGTTGAAGTTGGGCAAGCCCAAGAATCCTTTAAGTTATGTGGACAAGAATATCAGGCTGGTGCTTTTATTGTTGATTCAGCGCAGCCTAGGGGCCGATTTGTAAGTACCGTTATGACCCAACAAGTAGATATTGCGCAAGACTTTATCGACGAACAAGAACGCCGACGTGCGCGCAAACTGCGCGACCAAATTTATGATGTCACGGCATGGTCACTTCCACTCATGTTTAATGTTGATGTCGATACCTGCGACCGCACCACAAAAGCAGATGCCATATTGATTACCGCCGATACACCACTTAATAGCACTCTAAATAAACCTAATGCGAAAGTAGCTTACATTATTCCATGGGGAGATGCCGCTAGTACGCGCTTACTAACTGGTTTATTAAAAAACAATGTTAAGTTAAAAAGCGCAAGCAAGTCTTTTGTCATTGAGCAAAAACGCTATCCCTCAGGCAGCCTCATAATTGAAACCGCAAGAAATACAGATATTGATTTAGTTTCAATTATCGCCACTTTATCCGCATCAACTGGTGCAAACGTTGATGGAGTTGACTCAAGCTGGGTAAGTGAAGGACCAAACTTTGGTTCAGGTAATGTAGTGGATGTAAAAGCGCCAAATATCGCAATGGCTTGGGACCAACCTACCAGCAGTTTAAGTGCGGGCAATACACGCTTTGTGATAGAACGTAGCCTAGGATATCCGGTGACCGCGATGCGCGTTGCTCAGCTTGGATATGCTGATTTAAGCAAATATCACGTACTTATTTTACCCTCGGGCAGCTATTCCGCTAGTAAAGCGATGGTCAGTAATATTGAGGCTTGGGTGAAATCTGGTGGCGTTCTCATTACGCTAGGTCGTGCCACTTCATTTGCAGCTAGCACTGACGTAGGCTTACTAGCACTTAAACGTGAACTTGCGCTTAAAGAAGACGCCGATGCCGAGAAACCGAGTGAGGAAGACACTGTTGCCGCAATACAGTTAGCGTCAAAAGCAGATTACTTTAAAGCGATTGAAAATCACAAAGAGTCTCCCGACAGTGTAGCGGGTGTACTCGCAAAAGTAGGTATTGATACTGAGCATTGGCTTGCAGCAGGTGTTGATAGTACGGTCTTTGGACTAGTTTCTGGACGCGATATATTTCAGCCAATCAAACTTGCAGATGGCGCTAATATAGGCTGGTACTCTGACAAAGACACCCTTTTGGCAAGTGGCTATTTATGGCAAGAAAACTTAGAACAAATGCCCTTTAAGGCCTTTATGGTGCAACAAGATATGGGCAGAGGTATGGTTATTGGCTTTACGCAAGATATTGGCGTGCGGGCGTATTTAGATGGTTTAAATATACTGTTAGCTAACAGTATATTTTTAGCGCCGGCGCATACCAGTAAATTGCACTGAAACTAAAAGGTTAGGGCTAAACACTCGTTTAGCCCTAATCTTAATCACTGTGGAGTTCAAACTTTTTAGTTCTTTTCTGCCTCAAGATACATAGTATTCCACCATAAAGCCTCGTCTTTTAACTTCATATCAAAATACGCCAGTTTAGTTTTCCACCACAGCAGACGCCGCTCACGCGAATTTATATGGTGGTCATCACCTAAAAACTCGATTAACTCAACATCTTTGTCTAGTAGTTTAAGTGCTGTGTACATCTGATGGCTTTCGCCCACAGGCACACTAGTATCGGCATCACCATGAATCAACAACATTGGCGTAGTGACTTTGTCGGCCGCAAATACTGGGCTTTGCTCTACATAAAAGTCAGGTTTATTCCACGGGAAACTGCCGGTTGTAGCAATACCTGAGTAGCCATAACCCCACCAACCGTGCCCCCAATAGGAGGTCAAATTACTAATACCCGCATGTGAAATCGATGCTGCGAATATGTCGGTTTTAGTAGCTAAGTACATGGTCATAAAGCCGCCGTACGACGCGCCCATATTACCTAAGCGACTTTCATCTACAAAGGGATGAGCTTCAACAAAAGCTTGAGTACTCTCAATAATTTCGTCAGCAGTATTGATGCCCCATGCATTAACATGGCGAGCAGAAAAGTCTTGCCCATACCCTATAGCGCCTGAGGGTTGCAATACATACACGATATAACCATGATCAGCATACATACTAAACGGCCACCTACCAGTAAACCCTCTGCCAACAGGCACTACGCCAGCGTAATAATAGATAATCGCAGGGTATGTTTTTGTGGCATCAAAATTGGGTGGGTAATACACACGCCCATCAATCTGTTGACCCGATTGCGTGGTGTAATCCCAATCTTTTAAGCTAGCAAATTCAACTTTCGCAAAGTCTTCTTTTTTAGCATCAAATAAGACTTTATCTTTGTTAGCAGACAGCTTACTGATATGCACTGTTTGAGGTTGTGTTGCACTAGAGCCCTTATACACAATGGTTGGCTTATTTTGCTTTGATAGACTAAAGCCGCTAACCGCCTCTACTTTTGTATTCAGTCGCGTAAATCGTTCACGGCTTAAATCATAGCGATACAGGTGAGCTTTATCTTGGTCAGTGGTAGAGAGCAGCATGTCACCATTATTTAGAACTTCAACTGCCCCTATGGCAGGGCTAAAGTCTTTTGATAAGACCGTAAAATTACCGCTATTATCCATCAAATATAACTGGCCATCGTAGTTGTTAGGCAGCACGTCATCTTCAAGAATACTACCTTGGTCATTGTTAAATCCGGGGCCGGCATGAAACACAAGGCCCTCTTGATGAAATTTGGCTGAGCCAAATGTTCTATACTCGCCAATCAATTGCTCTTCGCCGCTGTCTAAATTTAGCCTTAACAATTGCGTTAAACTATGAGGCGGCGCTTTATAATCGACTGGGCTTCGAGTGATTAAGGCTTGGCCATTTTTAGCATCCAAATCAAGTAAGTTAGTGGATAAATCATTTGCAGTGAGTTGCTTAAATAAGCCAGAAGCAACATCAAACATATATAACTGCTGGTTACCTCGCCAATAGTTCCAGCGGTCTTCAAGCGCACGATATCGCTTGGTGATAGTGGAGCCCGCTTTTTCAGGCTTATGCCATGCAATGAGCAAGCTCGAATCGTCAAGCCAATCTATGCCTCGTATGCCTTCCAAGTTTTCTGCGAGTTGCGTTAAACGCCATGCTTTGCGTTCTAACTGATATAGGCTATTGGCGTGCATAAACACTAGAGCTTGGCCGTCGGGGCGCCAAGTAAGCTGCTGCGGACTCATGCCTTGCCAGCGATACACCACCTCTTGGGAATCGACATTGATGATTTCCACTAGCGATTCTGCCTGATCACCATCTAGCTCGTTATAGCTCTGGCGAGACCATACTAATAATTCACCATCGGGTGATAGCTCAAGCATACCAACGCTTTCACTGTCATAATAATGATGCATTGAGGCACGTTTCTTACCTTCGTCATCACCAAAGCTGACTGCCAGACTTTGCGCTACTTGACCACTTTCATCACTACTATCATCATCTGCCCACGCAATTGAAAAGTCTTGCCATTGCTCTACGCCACTAACCATTAAAAGTACGCGATAGTCTTGGTTCATAAGCTCAAGTGAATATTCATTTGCTCCTTCAATACCTTGCTCATTTAGGTACAGTGAAGTTGTAGTCGCCCCTTCAATTAGAAGCTTCCCGTTTGCAAACTGTTGAGCGGACACAGAAAAGCGCAGTAAATGGGTTCCCGCCGCATCGCCGCTCAGACTCGTCCATTCTTGCGATTGGTTGAACAAACTAGGCGTAATATTTTGGTCAATCTTGCCAGATATAGCCTTCACCAAGTTATGCTCAACCGCCTCTGAAAATGGATGGGTAGCTAAACTCAGCTCATCATTACCATTTTCCAGTGTGATTTTTGTGATTACGCTGTGCTCAACCGTTGTCGCCGTTGCGAGGCTTGAACAAAAACCAAGTACTATCAGTAAAAATCGAAAATGCTTGTTCATTTATTATCTCTTTTTTAAAGGTGCTGAAGCGCTGAAATTTCAACGCTTAGTACGTGAAATCATTTATTATTTGGCGCTTATCCTAGCATGGTGTTTCTAAGGTGGTAAATTTCTTATGAGTTGAAATTTTATAGACTAGATTGTTAACAGAAGATTGTTGCATTACCTTAATATTGCTTGGTTGAGATATCGCGCTTCGCCCGCATAGATTAGACTATATGCAGAATGACCTAATACTTACACCACAAGGAAAGCCCTATGCTAGTGCAATTAACGCCTCTTCAAGCCCGAGTTATTGGTGTATTAATAGAAAAAGAAATTACCACGCCAGACCAATACCCTCTTTCACTTAACGCATTGACCTTGGGCTGCAATCAAAAAAGCAGTCGAGAGCCTATCATGCAGTTGAGCGAGTCTGAGGTGCAAAATATTCTCGACGAGTTGCGTGACAAAAATCTTTTGTTTGAACATCAAAGTAGTGGCTCGCGCGTAGTAAAATTTAAGCATCGTTTTTGCAACACCGAGTTCAGCAGTTTGAAGTTTACGCCGCAAGAACTTGCAATAGTATGTGTGCTTTTATTACGTGGACCCCAAACTCCTGGAGAGTTACGCACTCGCACTAATCGCTTGGCAGAATTTGCCAATGTGACTGAAGTAGAAACAAGCCTAAATACGCTTGCTGATTTTAATGGCGAAATATTGGTGGTAAAACTCGAGCGCGAGCCAGGCAAGCGAGAGTCTCGCTATGCACATCTGTTCAGTGGAGATGAAGGATTACAACAAGTAAGTCCGAACGCTACAAGCCCTGCAATGGATGCAGCTGCGCCAAGTCGTTCAGGCGATTTACAAGCAGCCTTAGTACGCATCGACAGCCTAGAAGAACAAGTAGAAAGCTTAACTAAACGTCTACACGATATGCAAGAAACATTAGATATATTATCAAGTTAAACTTTAATTTTTGATACAAGCCACTTGTGTATACAAATCGCTAGTTACCGGCAATTTGCATCTCACTGATAAGCACCGACCCAGTTTGCAATGACCCTCGAACTTCTCGCGTTTTACCAATCGCGACAATGTTCATAAACATGTCTTTTAGATTGCCAGCAATAGTGATTTCATGCACAGGGTATTGAATCACTCCGTTCTCTACCCAAAAACCTGCTGCACCTCGACTATAGTCGCCATTAACAATGTTTACGCCTTGCCCCATAAGCTCGGTTACTATTAAACCCGTGCCCATTTCGCGCAGCAAAGCTTCGTCTGAATGACCAGTGTCGCTCACAATACAATTGTGAATACCACCAGCATGACCGTTGCTCGTTAAACTAAGTTTACGTGCAGAATAACTCGTCAATAAATAGTGTTCGAGCATCCCATTTTTTACGATATCCATGTCGGTGGTGCGCACGCCTTCGTTGTCAAAAGGACTGCTTGCAAGACCACGCAGCATATGTGGACGCTCCTCAATACTTAGCCAGTTTGGAAACACCTGAGTATTAATTGAATCTAACAAAAAAGAAGACTTACGGTACAAACTACCGCCGCTAACAGCACCCACAAAATGCCCAAATAAACCTGACGCTATGTCGCGATGAAACAACACCGGCACTTTAGCAGTGCTTATTTTACGTGCACCCAAACGAGAAATGGTGTGCTCGCCTGCCGACTTACCCACGGTTTGTGCACTATCGAGTTTATTCGCTTCTCTAGATACTGTGTAAGCATAATCTCGCTGCATATCGTCGCCTTCTTGGGCAATCAATACACAACTTAAACTAAAGCGACTACTAGGGTATCCGGCGTTAATGCCGTGCGTATTACCATAAACACGAACACCAAGGTTAGCGTTGTAACTGCCGCCATCTGAATTCACAATACGTGGGTCGGTATCAAGGCCAGCTTTTTCAGCGGCAAGGGCTTGTTGCAAAGCGTATTCGGCATCTAATGTTTGTGGGTGATATAAATCTAAATCAGGGATATCGGTGGCAATAAGGTCTGCATCAGCTAAGCCTGAACAATTGTCTTCGCTGGTATATTTAGCAATTTCGATCGCCTTTTCAACCGTCAGCCTCAAGGCATCGGGGCTCAGGTCTGCAGTAGATGCATTGCCTTTTTTACTGCCTACAAATACACACACACCTAGACCACCATCATTGGTAAATTCAACCGTTTCGACTTCTTGCATACGAGAGGTCACTGAAATCCCCTGCACTTTTGACATGCTAGCCTCTGCCGCCGTTGCGCCAAGTTTTTTGGCGAGCTTTAAGGTTTCGTCGACCACGTTTTGAATTTCACTAAGCTGCTGCTCTACCTGCATATGATGTATTTAGCCTTGTATAGATATAAGAAAAAAGGGGCTTCAATTTATGGCTCAAGGTGTTTAGCCAAACAAGCTATTATGCTTTCAAATCCAGCCCTGTTACAATCCTTTCAGTTTAGCATTAATGATATGAAAAAACGCCCATGAATAACGATGCATTTGATTCTGATGAATTTAGCTCAGAATACGACCCAGCTGAATTTGCCAGCAAAACTCAGCTCAAACAAGCATCCGAAATACTAAAGAAGCTTGGCTTAGAGCTTATTTCACTCACCAAAGGTGAACGCCAAAAACTCAAACTTGATGATGAGCTTGAGGGTGCCCTTGAGCTTGCCTCAAAGATCAATCGCAAAAAAGAAGGTTTTAGACGACAGGTCCAATTGATTGGTAAATTGTTACGCCAACGGGATGTAGCACCGATCAAACTGCATTTGGACAGGCTAAAAAATGCACATAGCCATGATGTTAAAAAGTTTCATGCGCTTGAGCTTAAACGCGACAAGTTGGTTCGCGAGGGTGATGATGGTGTGCAAACATTACTCGAAGAGCACCCTCAATTAGACCGCCAAAAGCTACGCCAACTTTTGCGCACCATCAACAAAGAACAAAAAGAAGATAAGCCGCCAGCAGCTTCACGTGAATTATTTAAGTACTTACGAGACAATATAAAAAGTTAATAGAGATCCCACATATGCTGCAATTAAATAATAAAGTATTTATCGTTACCGGCGCTGGCTCTGGTATTGGCCGGGCTTTGGCCATAAAGCTTGACCAAGAGGGCGCCAAACTTGCGCTCAACGATATAAATGCCGACGCGCTAAAAGAAACTGCTTCGATGCTTAATCAAGCGCCTTTAGAAATGGCATTTTCAGTAACTGAGCAAGCTCAGTGGGACCGCTTTAAAGAAGCCGTATTAGCGCAGTTTGGCAGTGTTGACGGCATTATTAACAATGCTGGTATTTCACATGAGGCGGTTACCGCAGAGCATCTACGCGAAGCTGATTTAAAACAAATAATGGATATTAATTTTTACGGTGTAGTGTTTGGTACGCAAACCTTTTTACCTGAAATTAAAAAGTCGCCTGCTGGCAGTATTGTAAATATATCGTCTATTTTTGGGGTTACGGCCGTTGCTTTGCAAAGCGCCTATTGTGCCTCAAAATTTGCCGTTAGAGGGTATACCGAGAGCTTGCGTATGGAAGCTTTAAGTTACTACCCTAATTTGACTGTATCATGCGTGCATCCCGGCGGCATTGATACTCCCATCGCTGATAATGTCATTCAAGCGGGTAGTCGTACCAACGAAGAAAGAGACCGCGACAGCGCCAAATTTAAGAAAAGCTTTGTTACCCCACCGGCGGTGGCAGCAAAAACCATTGTAGATGGGATCGCTAAAAAACAGACTCGTATACTCATTGGTATGGATGCGAAACTGCTTGATTGGACTGCTCGTGCTATGCCAGGCACTTACAGCAAGCATATTTTATCGCATATGAAAAAACGTGGTTTGGTAGATTCTGAACTTCTGCTACCCATCGACAAACGCGCTTAAATCCGAGCGCGTTATGCCTATTGCAGCATCATTAGAGTTTTAAGGTTTGTGCGTGTTCGTACAAACGGTCAATCATTTCACTGAGCTGCGCTTGTTCATTACTCGACAAGCAATTAAGTAGGGCTTGCTCATATTCTAGAGAGAGCGGCACAATTTCAGCATATACCTCATAACCGGTTGTTGAAAGCGACACCTGCGAACGGCGCTTATCGTCTTTAGCAGTGCTACGCTCTACCAGTTTTCGCTTTAGTAAATTACTGATCGCCCGACTAATTAACGATTTTTCTATTTGTGTTTTAATCGATATTTCATCTGCAGAAGCGCCGGGATACTCACCTAATACCGCCATAATACGCCACTCCGTAATCGACAAGGCAAATTTATCTTTATAGGTTTGTGCCACAATGCTACTGACTTTATTCGATACAATAGATAGCCTGTAGGGCATGTATCGCTCTAGAGTTAGTAAGGTAGCGTGAGTGTCTTTCATGGGCGAACCTATTGAGTATTATTTAAATGGATTAGGCGAAAATTGTGTTTTTTATGTACAAGTAAAGGCAATAAACTTGACATTAGTTGTAATTACAACTAATTTAGTTGCACTTACAACTATTTGTACCCAGATACCCTTAGTGAGTCAATCACTAAATTGCAGAGGAATAGATAATGGCAGATTTATTTGAAAACCCGATGGGCCTTGACGGCTTTGAATTTGTTGAGTTCACCGCACTTGAGAAGGGCGTACTTGAGTCAATCTTTACTATGATGGGCTTTACTGAAGTAGCACGTCACAAGTCTAAAGAAGTTGCTTTGTGGCGCCAAGGCGACATCAACTTTATAACGAACTACACTAAAAATAGTCCAGCCCATTATTACGCATTAGAGCATGGTCCGTCTGCGTGCGGCATGGCCTTTCGAGTTAAAAACTCACAAAAAGCTTACAAATTAGCGCTTGAAAAAGGTGCGCAGCCCATTGACATGCAAACCGGCGCAATGGAGCTTAAATTACCTGCAATTAAAGGTATTGGTGGCGCAGCGCTATATTTAATTGACCGCTATCAAGAAGGCGAAACTATTTATGATATCGACTTTGAATGGCTTGAAGGCGTTGATAAGCACCCTGAAGGTTGTGGATTCCATACTCTTGACCACTTAACTCACAATGTATATCGCGGTCGCATGGGCCATTGGGCTAAGTTTTATGAAGACTTGTTTAACTTCCGCGAAATTCGTTACTTCGATATTAAAGGGGAATACACTGGCTTGTTGTCAAAGGCAATGACTGCGCCTGACGGTAAAATTCGTATTCCGTTAAATGAAGAAGCTGGCGGCGGCGGTGGCGGTCAAATTGAAGAGTTCTTGATGGCCTACAACGGCGAAGGTATTCAGCATATTGCATTTGCTTGTGACGACCTACCAGCATGTTGGGATCGTCTTAAGGGCTTGGGTATGCAGTTTATGACCGCTCCACCTGAAACTTATTATCAAATGCTAGAAGAGCGCTTACCCGGTCACGGTGAGCCAGCAGACGAGCTTAAAGCACGTGGCATCTTGCTAGACGGCACTACCGAAGGCGGCGAGCCTCGCTTGTTGCTTCAAATATTTTCTGCAGCCCTTCTTGGCCCAGTATTCTTCGAATTTATTCAGCGAAAAGAAGATGATGGCTTTGGCGAAGGTAACTTTAAAGCCTTATTTGAATCTATTGAGCGCGACCAAGTTGAACGCGGCGTGATACAAGGCGGCGAGAAGGAGTCAGTCTAATGGCATTGGCACGCATACATCACGTGGCGTATCGGTGCAATGACGCCAAAGAAACGGTTGAGTTTTATCAGCAAAATTTAGATATGGATTTCCAATTAGCTATTGCTGAAGATCAGGTGCCTTCTACCAAAGCACCTGACCCCTATATGCATGTATTTTTAGATGCAGGTAACGGTAATGTATTGGCCTTTTTTGAACTGCCAAATTCACCGCGTATGGGCCGTGACATTAATACCCCTGAATGGGTACAACACATTGCATTTGAAGTTGCTAGCATGGACGAATTACTAGCTGCAAAAGAGAAACTACAGGGCAATGGCGTTGACGTGCTTGGACCAACTAACCATGGTATTTTTCAATCTATTTACTTTTTTGATCCCAATGGGCATCGTATTGAATTAGCTACCAACACGCACACGCCTGAAATGATGGCTGAACTAAAGCGCGTTGCACCTGAGATGCTCGAAGAATGGTCACAAACTAAAAAAGCGCCGCAGCATGCCAATTGGTTGCATAGTGGCAAAGGATTTAAAGGGAAGGAATAATCATGAAATTAGCCAGCTTACAGCACGGTCGTGATGGCCAGCTTGTTATTGTAAATAGAGATTTGAGCAAAATGGTTTCTGTGCAAGACATCGCACCAACCATGCAATACGCCCTAGACAACTGGGACAATGTACATACAAAGCTAAATGAGCGATATACTCAATTAGAGAGCGGTGAGCTTGAAGGCAATGCTTTTGATCAGTCACTTTGTGCCTCGCCATTACCACGCGCATATCAGTGGGCAGACGGCAGTGCATATGTGAACCACGTAGAGCTTGTACGCAAAGCTCGTGGCGCTGAAATGCCAGAGTCATTTTGGACCGATCCACTTATGTATCAAGGCGGTTCAGACAGCTTTTTAGGCCCACGCGAAGATATAGTCATGCCTCAAGATGAAGGCTTTGGTATTGATTTTGAGGCTGAAGTAGCCGTCATTACCGGCGACGTTCCTATGGGCGTTAGCGCTGAAGACGCAATTAACCATGTGCGTTTAGTCATGATTGTAAATGATGTGTCTTTACGCGGTTTAATTCCAAATGAGCTTGGTAAAGGGTTCGGCTTCTTTCAGTCCAAACCCTCTAGCGCATTTAGCCCTATCGCAGTAACGCCAGAACAATTGGGGGACGCTTGGCAGGGTGGCAAATTGCACCTTCCTTTGGTCTCCCACTTTAATGGTAGTAAATTTGGCGAGCCTCAAGCTGGCATAGATATGACCTTTCACTTTGGTCAATTAATTGCACACGCTGCTCGCACTCGCCCGCTTGAAACTGGCACTATTATTGGCTCAGGTACAGTATCAAACAAGCTAGACGGTGGCCCCGGCAAACCCGTTAATGAAGGTGGTGTTGGTTATAGTTGTATAGCTGAAATACGCATGATTGAAACCATTCAAGATGGCAAACCAATCACTCCGTTTATGAAGTTTGGTGACAGCGTTAGTATTGAAATGTTCGATGCACAAGGCCAGTCAATATTTGGACAAATTGCGCAAACGGTAAAACAAGCTTCGTAAGCTTACTAATAGCCTTTTAATTCTGTTAGAAAATCTCGCTTCGGCGGGATTTTTTTTATTCTGAGTTGTTAACTAAAGTATCAATTCAGGTGTTGTCTTGTGTATCTTGATTTGGTACGTAAATCCTACCACTCATATGGATGATAGTCATAATATTCATCTGACGGTGCTCTGGTTATCTGCTTTATAAAGATGCCATCACCGCGTTATTTTGAATATGTACTTTCTTTCAATACATCATAATTGTGTGTATAAACTATGTATTAATAAAAAGATATCTGACTAAGGATACCCTATGAAAACCTTACTATGCAGCCTTGTACTTTTTGCTTTGCCTTTTCTTTCAAGCGCTCAAACATCCCTTGAAAACAACCCTTGGCCTGAAATTCGTAAAGAGCGTATTGAGCAATTGTTGCCCGATGCCATGCGTGCTGCCGATGTGGATGCATGGTTAATTATTTGTCGTGAGAATGCCAACGACCCACTGGCCAAGCATATAGGCTGTGAAAATGCGGGTAAAACTGCGGTATTTTTATTCTATTTTGATGACAACAACTTTCACAGCAAAGCCTTTTCTCCCATAGGTGAAGCTACTGCACTGGCCGACAACAAGGTCTTACAAGAAGTAGTAGCCGTTGCCCGGGACGCATCGGCGATTCAAATGGCCGGCACATTCTTGCAATCACTTGAACTGCAAGGCATAGCGATTAATAGCTTTTCAGACAATCCTCAGGCCGATGGCTTAAGTCACAGCCAATATGTAAAACTGACTGAAAGCCTGGGCGCTACATTAAACGCTAAGCTAGTTAGCAGTGAGCGTTTAGTGTATGAATGGCTAGCGGTAAAACTACCAGCAGAAGTTGAGATTATGCGTAAAGCTGCTGCTTTAACCGCACAATGGCAAGTAGAAGCTTACGCACAGATTGTGCCCGGTAAAACTACTGATGCTGAGGTAGCGGCTTTTTTGAAGCAAAAAATGAAGGATGCGGGCGTCACTGACGCTTGGGCCCCAGATCAAAATCCAAATGTGGTATCGGGCACTGACAGAGGCCATAGCCATGCTACTAACAGAGTAATTCAAGCAGGCGACGTTATTCAAACCGACTTCGGTATTCGTGTTTACGACAAATGGGTAACCGACATACAACGTTTTGCCTATGTATTAAAGCCTGGGGAAACATCCCCGCCTAAAGACATCGCTTATTACTGGGAAAGCGCAAAACAAGGTCGCGATGCGGCATTTGATGCGATGGAGCCTGGAGCTACCGGACAATCGGTAGATGCAGCTCAGCGTGAAGTCATGCAAGCCACGCGATCACGCCCTGTGATGTGGAGCACGGGACACCCTGTAGGCTATGTTGCACACGATTCGGGTCCAGCTTTTAGTGATGGACTTAGCGAAACCCCTCGCGCAGAAGCAATGCGCCCCTTAAAGCCCGGTATGACCTTTGCATTTGACGGCTTTCATAGTTGGTTATTAGATAGTGGACAACCTAAAACTATATCGGTAGAGGAGATGGTAGTGATCACTGAAAACGGCGCTGAGTATTTAATTCCACCACAACTCGATTTAGTATTAATACGCAGCAAATAAGAGAACCATACAATAAGGAGACGTTACGACACGCGAAGAATAATCGTCAAGGCAAAAATAACATTAGCATAAATTGTCCAATTCAAAGGTATTCTTCACTTGTCTCTTAGTTGTTGAATATTTTGCCTTGTTAGCGACTTCAATACGTGATATTCACACAGCAAAGTCTTTAGATATTACTTGGATTTATGGAAATTAAGAAAGAAGTTATTGCCCTTGATCGCAACTTGCATGAACTTGTGAGTTCAATAGAAATCTTAGACGCTATTTCACCAATCAACTATAAACAACAAAAAGCAGAATTTTTTGACTCGCGTTTTACTCAAGAACCAAACTTTGTCTATAAAGAAAAGGCGCTTGATGCATTTGCCCTCAAACGCAAGTTGTTTAATCTGCCAGTAGAATCGTTGGAAGATGAAGACTTAGTGGCGCTATATTCAGGCGTTATAAGCTCATATATTGATAAAATTGACCAAGTCGCATCTATTGGCTCAAGCGATTTTATCTATGATTCATTTCGCTATTATGGCGAGCCATCAGAAAAAGACTTAAGAAACGCAGCCTTTGTATTACATTTACCCATCGAACAAAAGCCGGATGAAACGCTTCTTAGCGCTTCTGAAATTGAGGCTTACCTGCGACAATTTGCGGTAAAACATGGTTATGAGCACAGTGTTAAACTCGACGACAATATGATTGCCAATGCGCTTGTGTCAGGTACTACTGTAAAAATTAACACGCAAGCAAAAGTAAAAAAAATGGATATGGATGCGCTTGCCCACCATGAGCTAGGCGTTCACTTAGCAACAACTTTAAACGGTCGCAACCAGCCCTTAAGAGTACTTTCTCTGGGCTGTCCTGCGAATACTAAGACTCAAGAAGGCTTAGCCATATTGAGTGAGTATATGGCCGGCTGTTTAACCCTTGGCAGATTACGCCACCTTGCTTTGCGCGTTATGGCGGTAAAATCGATGATCAAAGAGAAAAGCTTTCGAACCACCTTTTTACTCTTAAAAGAAGAGTTTAATGCCAGTGACGAACAAGCATTTACCATTACCGCTCGCGTGTATCGCGGTGGTGGATTTACCAAAGACTATGTCTATTTGCGGGGGTTTCATGAGATGCTAAACGCCTATGAAACCAGCACTTACTTTAACAATTTGCTATGTGGTAAAACCGCGATTGAGTATCTTCCCATCATCAATAACTTAGTAAATAAAGGCTATTTATTGCCGCCCAAATTCATTACTCCTGCCTTTGCCACTCCTCAGGTAAGTGACAAAATACAGATGTTTATTGCACATGCAATAAAGTAATTGCACCTTTTCGCGACCGCATAAACCATAAATTGTATTTAAATTCATATAGTTATATTTTTAAGGCGAAGCCAGAGCATAAAGTTTTACAACTCGGCTTATTTTGTGCATATTTTAAGCACTTATTATTTTTGCCTACAAAGTGTCTAAAAAATGACGATACAAACCAAGTTTCTTTATGCAATTGCATCCGTAATTGCTATTTCAACGCTAATTATGGCAACAATAGGCGCGCTGGATAGCGCTAGTAAAGCACGAGGCGATATTGAGACTCAAACGACTTTACAAATAGACAAAGTCTTGCAAGTGCTAGATACCACTGACAACATTATGGCTCAGCGGGTACAAAGCAGTATGCGTTACCTGCAACAGAGCGCCAATGAGCTTGGAGCTCCTCGCCAACAAGGCAGCGTAAGGGTGAACGGCGTGGAGGCAAACGACATTTATTTAGGTGATAGTGCTCAAGGCAATAACTTCACCCTCGTTGATAGTGTTACCGAGATGATGGATGGCACTGCAACTATTTTCAGTAAGACCGGCGATGATTACATTCGTATCTCGACTAACGTTATTAACAACGGAAGTCGCGCCATTGGAACCAAACTCTCCCCTACCGGCAAAGCAATAGCAAAGATTGATCAAGGGCAAGCCTATTATGGCGCTGTCGATATTTTAGGTAGACCTTTTTTAACCGGTTACGCGCCAATGAAAAACGCCAGTGGGCAAACTATTGGTATTTGGTATGTAGGTTACTCTGCTGACTTGTCGGTATTGTTTAGCTCAATAGAAAACAGCCGAATTTTAAACAAAGGCTTTATAGCATTACTCGATAAGAAAGGTCAGGTGCGTACTCATTCAAACAGCATTACTACTGAGCGTTTAGCAGAGGTGTTAAGTGGCTCTGATGGCAGTTTTGAAATTCAACGCGTTGACTATGAAAAATGGGGCTACCAATTAGTCTTGGGCGTAGATAGCAGCGAAGTTAGCGCACAAGTATTTACCAGTGTAACTAAAAGTGCAATCTCACAGCTTCTGGCTGGTGTACTTATATTGATTGTTATCTTCTTTTTACTTAAAAATATCCTAGGCAAAGGTTTGAGTACCTATGTTGATGCGATTAACGAAATCGCTGATGGTGAGGGTGATTTAACCGTGCGTTTTAGCGAGGCTAAACAAGACGAATTTGGACAAATGGCAAGAGGCCTAAACCGCCTGTTAGCAAAAGTACAAAACACGATCGTAGATGTTAACCAAACCGCTTTACGCCTTATTGAGACCACACACGCTCTGACATCATTAGCAAATAGTACCCAGTCGTCGATTGCTGGGTTAAATGACGAAGTTACCAATATCGCAAGCTCAGCCCAGTCATTGGAGGAACAAGCAAGCTCGGTTGAAGATAACACCATTAAAGCAAACGAGGCGGCGCTAATCGCTGATAAAGAAACCAGCCTATCAGTTTCAACACTGGCGAAAACAATTGAAGACATTCGTATCCAAGCTGCAAATACTGAAAGCTCTGTGAGCGTCATTGAAGAGCTGGCTCGTTCTAGCGAAGAAATCTCAGGCGTAATGGACGTGATACGTAATATTGCCGAGCAAACTAATTTGTTGGCGCTAAACGCTGCCATTGAGGCGGCCCGCGCCGGCGAGCAAGGAAGAGGCTTTGCAGTAGTAGCTGACGAAGTGCGCTCTCTTGCAAGTCGCACCCAAACGTCCACCGAAGAAATTCGCAGTATGATTGAGAAGCTGCAAGCGGGTAGCAAGCAAGCCTCTGCCACTATGGCACAAAGTAACGAATCTGCGTTAAGTACCGTAGAATCAACGACTAAAACAGGTGAGGTACTTAAACAGGCCTTGGCATCTGTTGATACTATTAAGACGCTAAACCAAGCAACCGCAACTATGGCGAGTCAACAAAGAACAGTATCGGTGGGCATTAAAAACGGCATAGATAGCATTAACGTGATCAGCAATGAAAACACCAAAAGTGCCGTAGATATAAAAACAAAATGTGCTGAACTCTCATCTTTAGTTGAAGAGATAAAGCAAAAATTAGCCGGCTATGTGATTAGTTAAGTAAATACTTACTTGCGCAACATTCGAATACTAAAAACAGAAGAGCAATGTTTCTATTGCTCTTGCTCTTAACTCAAAATTTATATTAGACTAACTCTGTGGCAAAGATGTCACCTAAATTGATAAGGATATTACCTATGTTAAAAATCTCTCTAATTCTAGCCTTGCTCATCTCTTTTGCAGCGCAAGCACAAACCACTCCAAAAAAAGACAATCTCGATGAACTGTTTGAAGCCATGCAAATGGATGTGATGATGGACACTATGTTTTCGCAAATGGAAGGCGCGGTCATGGCTGGAATGCAAGAAAGTGACCTTTCAACTGAAGAACTAGCAATATATGAAAAGTATCAAGCTCAAATAACTGAATTAATGAAAAAAGAACTCAGTTGGGAGGCTATGAGTGTTGATATTAAACAAGTCTATCGCCAAAACTTTACCGAGCAAGAAATTGCCGACATCCTTGCGTTTTATCAGTCGCCAGCGGGCCAATCAGTGCTGCGCACGATGCCTATAGTTATGCAAGAATCCATGCAGATTGGTCAAAACCTCGCTCAAGCGGCTATGCCTAAACTGCAAGAAATATCTGAGAAACAAATGCAAGAGCTTAGCGAATTACGTGAATCTCAGGAATCTCAAGAATAATCTTTTTGGCTAGCAAGCGTTTTGTCTGAAACCCAAAGTGCGCTCCAAACACTTCTAATCGATACCCTTGAAAGCCTTCAAGGGTATTTTATTGAAGGCTTGAGTGAATACGAGCTAATTAAAACCCTGCAAGCACCACCCTTCTCACTGTTTGACGAGGACGCACTACATGATCCTCTGGTGATGTTTCAAACCCACTTTATTTTATTTCATTGTTTATATCAGTTACGGACTGCTTGGCGCTCGCAAAATATAGGCGAGTTAGAGATTGGGCCCACTGCTATTAAACTGCATCCAGCTATTAAACTGCATTCAGCAATGCTCCAAAGCGCCGCAATGGAGTCTGAAGACCCATTAGCCAAATATTATCTGAATTGGGAAAATTTGAGTGAAACAGATGCCGGCGATGTTGAAGCATTATTGAACAGCTTTTGGCAAAAAATGGGCAGCAATGGTGCCAATGCGTCAGCTACGCAAGAAGAGCTAGAGGATGCCATTCGCATACTCGAACTACCAAGTATTGAAAGTATAAATCTCGCTCAGCTCAAGCAGCAATATCGAAAACATCAACACATCTCGCACCCAGACAAAGGCGGTAGTGTTGAGCAATCTCAATTAGTTTTACACTCCTATACGCTTCTGAGTCGGCATCTAATACTCAAAAAGTAAACCACCTACATAAGCGAAAACACTGCACACGTCAAAAACAAAGGTGAATCAGTCGAGCTTTCCAGTTATATTCAATCTATCGCATCAAGTGGAAAAAATACATGAAGTCAGTACTAAAGTGGTTGGGCATTATCGTTGCCGTCATAGCGCTAATTGCAGGTGGTTGGTTCTGGTCTATAGGCCCAGATATGCGGGGTTTAATACTAGACCCACCAAAAGATGCCAACATCTTATTTTGGAGCCAAAGCCAACGCGAAATCGGCTTTAAAATGATGGATGAGCTTCCAGCGCTAGTGAAGTCGGTCGACATCACCCCAAGCACTGACATACGTGAGTTGCCTGTAGGTGAGCCATTGAGTGTAGCAACCAGTGTTGACGCATTTTTTGAAGAGCAAAGCCTTGCCGGTATGTTAGTGCTGCATGAGGGGAATATTCGCATCGAGCGCTATGGCCTCGGCTTAACGCCAGAGAGACGTTGGACAAGCTTTTCAGTCGCAAAGTCGTTTACTTCCAACCTCGTTGGGATTGCCATAAAAGAAGGCGACATAAATAGCATCGACGACAACGTTGCCGACTATATCGAAGGTTTAAAAGACTCAGCTTATGATGGCGTAAGTATCGGCCAATTGTTAACAATGACATCAGGGGTAGATTGGAATGAGGATTATAGCGATCCACAGTCTGACGTTGCTCTGTTTAATAATCATATTGCAACAGATGGCCTGCCCACTATTGTGAGCTACATGCGCGGACTATCGAGAGCCCACCCGCCGGGTGAACAATGGTTGTATTCTACCGGCGAAACAAATCTTATTGGCATCCTAGTTGAGCAGGCGACCCAACGCTCTTTGGCTGACTATTTTAGCGAAAAAATATGGCAGCCCTTTGGCATGGCCGACCGCGCAACGTGGCTTCTTGGCGCCGATGGAAATGAAATTTCTGGCTGTTGCGTACAAGCCAGTTTGCGCGACTTTGCTCGCTACGGTTTATTTGTACTCGAAGATGGCAACATTAATGGGAGCTCCATCCTCCCTGACAATTGGCTAAGCACCGCCACCACTAAACAAGCTGATATTGGTATAACTGGCAGTGGTTATGGCTATCAGTGGTGGACTTTTGACGACGGCACATTTACCGCTCGTGGAATATTTGGGCAAACGATTTTTATCGACCCAGGTAGACAACTAGTGGTGGCTTTTAATGGCAACTGGCCCAACGCAAGAGAGACAAAATTGAACGACGAGCGCTTTGAATTTATCGAAGAATTACAAAAGGCAGTCGACGATGAAGCGAATGGAGAACTTATTAATGAATAGCCCTCTTGCGCAAACCCTCTCTTTAAGATGCGGTGTCAGCTTACCGAATAGATTAGCAAAAAGTGCAATGACAGAAGGTCTTGCAGATGCCAACGGCTTGCCGACTCAAGCCTTAAATCAGCTCTATACTACATGGGCAGCCGGTGGTACTGGATTATTGCTAACAGGTAATATCATGGTAGACGGCCGTTATTTAGAGCGCGCTGGTAATATGGTACTAGAAGATGATGATAACCTAGGCCTATTCAGCACTTTGGCCGACGCATCACAAAGCAACAATAACCACTGCTGGGTGCAGCTCAATCATCCGGGAAGGCAATGCCCGCGATTAGTGAATGCCCATCCTTTATCGCCCTCAGATGTGCAGCTTGATATGTTGAGCAACTTTGGCAAACCTCGTCCCATGGATGAAGCTGATATTTTAGATGTGATCAGGCGCTTTGTAAGGTCTGCCGAATTAGTCAAGCAAGCTGGCTTTAAAGGAGTGCAAATACATTGTGCGCACGGCTACTTGTTGAGCCAGTTTTTATCGCCTAATACCAACAAAAGACAAGATCAATGGGGCGGTTCACTGGCTAACCGAGCGCGCATTATTCGCCACATTATTGTACAAGTACGAGCTGCCGTTGGTCCTGATTATCCAATTTCCGTCAAGCTGAACTCTGCCGACTTTCAAAAAGGCGGCTTTACCCTTGAAGAGTGCGTTGAGGTAGCTTCTTGGCTAAGCGAAGATGGTATTGATTTATTAGAAATATCGGGAGGTACATACGAACAGTTAAGTCTGTTAGGAGTAGAAGCAACCGAAGTACGCGACAGCACCAGGCGCCGTGAGGCATATTTTATTGAGTACGCTGAACAAATCAAAGCAAAAGCGCAGGTTCCTGTTCTGATCACAGGTGGCTTTAGAAGCAGAACAGTCATGGAGCAAGCCATTGAAAATGGTGAGGTAGATGTAATCGGCTTGGCTAGACCACTTTGCACGCAAAGCGATTGCTCTGAGCAACTTATTCAAGGCACAGTTGACCAACTCGACGATTACGAGCATAAGTTAGTGCTTGGAACAGGTATTTGGGGTAACAACAGTCGCTTAGGTATAATTAAAGCAATAAATAGCTTTGGCCAAGTCGGCTTTTACTATTGGCAAATTATTCGCCTCTCGCAAGGCTTGAGCCCGCAGCCTGAACTAGGAGTATTTAAGTCTTTTGTTAAACATATTAGCAATGACTTTAAACTCGCAATGCGCCGCAAGCGAGCACTTAAATAACGGTATTTGAACTGTTCTAGGCGCGCACTCGTAAACACAGCCATTACATTTTTAATAGCTGTGTATGGATTCTTTAACTCAGGTCGCATTAGGCGGCGCGGTTGGTTACGCCGTTCTAGGTAGCAAAGTAGGCCGTAAAGCCATATTGTGGGGCGCTGTATTAGGCACCCTGCCTGACTTAGACGTGTTCATCACCTATGACAATCCGGTGGAATCCTTTACATTTCATCGCGGTTTTAGCCATTCCTTACTTGTTCAACTGTTAATAAGCCCTGTCATTGCTTGGCTGCTGATGAAGCTTCATAAAGGTACTGAGCAGTTTAAATATCGCTGGTTTTGGCTAGTTTATTTATGTTTGTCGAGCCATGCGATACTTGATAGCTTCACTGTATATGGTACGCAATTACTCTGGCCACTAACTGAGTATCCCTTCGGCGTATCTAATTTATTTATTATTGACCCCTTGGTAACCCTGCCATTACTTTTTGGACTGATAGTTGCACTATTACCCCGTATAGAGCCGCATACCGCACGTAAAATGAATCATATTGGTCTGGCACTAAGCTGTGTTTATATGACCTGGTCATTGGGGGCAAAAGTATACATTGATGACAAGGTCAAAACCGTATTAGCGCAACAGGGCATTGACTCAAGTTTATATTTGAGCTCACCGGCCCCTCTCAATACCTTTCTATGGCGTATTGTGGTGATGGCAGATAATAAGTATTACGAAGGCTATGCATCAGTGTTCGATAGCCCTTCAGAGCTTAGCTTAGATGCCTATCCAACATCTCCAAGCCTGCTAGACGGGATTGCAGATGAATGGGATATAAGCCGCTTAAAATGGTTCACCAAAGGAATATATGCCGTATCACTGCAAGAGCAAGAGGTCGTGATCTCCGATTTACGCATGGGTGTGCAGTGTGCGTATGCGTTTAATTTTGTGGTCGCAGAAAAGACAGAAGAGGGCATAAAGCCAATAACTGCCGAAGAATTTAGTCAGCGACCCGAGATGTCAGAGGTCAGCAATATTTTTAGCAGAATATGGGACCCATCAATATCACTCGCGCCAAGCGGAAATAGAAAAAGTAATTGTTGAGTTTTTTTGGAAGAGGCCAGAGAGCTTAAAGTTCTAATTCATTACAGCTCATGTCAAGCTAAGTTGATTTTATGTAAAGCACACTTGACCTTAAAGTGAGAATAACGTATTGTTGGCTCAAAATGTAAAGTAAACTATACTTTATGACAAAGAGGCTTGATATGACAATACCTACAAATAGCAACACAAACGACACTGAAAATAACACTATTAAACAGCGAACCAATCGTTCAACCCGTTCCTTAATGATTTGGACCTTATTGTGGACGCTATCTTTAGCCGTCATCGCCTTTGCACCTAAATTCTTGTGGGACTATGCAACTACCTTTACCTTGCTGGCGATTGTGGTGAATGTATTTTTTGGATTTAAGATGATCATGGCAAATAAAGTCCATCTAGAGTCTTTAGATGAACTCCAGCAACGCATTCAGTTGAACGCGATGGCTATTTCATTGGGAGTATCGATGGTATTTGGAGCATTGTATGGCTTACTCGAAGCAGTGAGACTAATTTCATTTTCACCCAACCCATCAAATATTTTATTTGTGATGGGCATTACTTACTTTATTAGCGTGGTTATTGGCAGTAGGCATTACGCATGAAAAATAAGTTAAAAGTTTTACGGGCTGAGCGCAACTGGACACAAGCAGACTTAGCCAAAGCACTCGACGTTACAAGGCAAACGGTTAACGCTATAGAAACTGGTAAGTTTGACCCAAGCTTACCGCTTGCCTTTAAAGCTGCTCGGCTTTTTAAACTGTCAATCGAAAATATTTTTGATGACAGCGATGACTAACTTACATGCTCACTAAACAGCCTGCTGACTAATTTGCTTGAGCGCCTGCGCAAAAATGTCAGCCGGTTGACCGCCGCTAATTAAGTGTTTGTTATTAATAATTACTGCTGGCACTGAGCTAATACCTTGCTGTTGGTAATGGTGCTGCTGTTGACGCACGTCAGCAGTATATTCATTGCCGGCAAGTACTGTTTTGGCGCGTTGAACGTCTAAACCAACACTTTCCACCAACGTTAGCAGTTGCGCATGATCACTTGGATTACCCGATTGTTTAAAATACAAATCGAACAAGGCCAATTTAAGCTTACTTTGCTTCTCTTCAAGGGAGCCTTCAAGAGCGTCTTCAAGACCCGCCCAATGCAATAGCCTATGTGCATCAAAGGTATTATAAATTTTACCGCCACCACGGCGCCCAAACTCGTATCCAACGCTAAGCCCGCGTTGATGTAAGTTGTCACGATTAGCAATAATTTGCTTTTCATCGATGCCATATTTTTGCATCAAGTGTTGGTCAACATCTTCACCTTCAGGCAACATATTGGGGTTGAGTTCAAAGGGCTGCCAATGAATATCCGCTTCGATACTATTACTCAGCGTATCTAAGGCCTGTTCAAGTGCTTTATAACCAATAATGCACCAAGGGCAAGATACATCTGACACGATATCTATACGCATTTTTTGAAGAGCATCACTCATATTTATCCTTAATTTTTCTTTGTTAAGCCTGTGTAAATTACTGACACTATGAAAGGTCTGTCACGAGGGCTACACTAGTCAAACATAGTGCTTAAGGCAAACAAAAACCGGAGAAATAAAATGAAAGGCATGTTGATGATATTAGTAATGAGCGTGGCACTTTTTGGCTGCAGTAAAAGTGAAGTAGGCGATGTGTCATTAGGCGTATTCACCACCAAGGACATCAAAATCGATGCTTTAAAAGACCCAGTTGTAACCGGCGTAACTTGTCATATTTCTAGTATCGAAGCTAACCTTGATTTATCAGATCCATCCGATAGCTCTATTGCCTGTCGTCAAACCGGTGAAATTACTGCTCAAATGATTGCGCAAATCGATATGTCGGCTTCAGGTGAAGTAGTCTTTAAAAAATCTAAATCTATTTTTTTCAAAAATATGAAAGTTAGACGTATATTTGATCCGGAATCACAGACTCTAATGTACGTCTCATACTCCACTAAAGAGACAAGCGGCAGTTACAAACATAGTTTGTCAACGGTACCGCTTTATGGAACATCTGCTTATAGGGCATTAGCAAACGCTAATTAGAAGTCAGCTTGTAAAATGACCTACTTATTAAGTCTCTGTATCAAATTACCGTTAATTGACTGTTGCAACCAATTAACGGCTTATTCTTCACCCAAATATTTCTGTTTAATCTCTTTCCATTCATTACTTTCAAGAACCGTTAGTACTTGCTCATTGAAAGATTCACGATATGGACTGTTCGTGGGTAATCCGATTGCATAATCTTGACGTTCTATTTCACCTTGCAAGACTGCAATACTATCGCTAAAGCGAGTGTTGCGAAAATATTGTAATATCGGTTTATCGTAAACCACCGCGTCTATTTTACCTTCTTTCAGCTGTTCAAGTGCCTGCATTAAATCGGATGTTGTTTTATGTTTTACACTTATAGATGATAAGAATTTTTCGCTCGCCGAATCGGAAACAGTAACAACTTTAGCCCCATACAAATCATCGACACTTTCTATAGATGAGGCTAGCTGGCTAACCGTTAAGCTTGTTGCAATAGCGGCGGTAAAACTACTAATTATAATGATAGCGGCAAACATCCAAACTAGTCCTATTATCCTACCACCAAGTGTTGTAGGAGACTTATCGCCATAGCCTACCGTAGTCATCGTTACCGCTGCCCACCAGAAGCTCGCTCCTAAACCTTTAATAGGCGTTCCACCAAACATTTCTGAGTTTTTCTTGCGCTCAAAAAGCCAGAGTAAAGCGCCTACTGCCATTAGCACGATGCAGAGTGCCGACAAGGCTACTAAAAACTCCCATGAAAAGAAACGTGACAGGGCAGTTGTCCAATTGCTCTCATTCATCGACGTTGCAATTGCCAGACCGGTTGAAAAGAATGGATGAGTAAAATCAACTTGTGCCTCCCTTTCGGCAGTCACGGTAATAGCTGCTATTGATGCATCGTAACGTCCATCCTGCAGACCTGAAATTAGTTCAGGTAACTCCGCTTCTTCAAATCGATACGCTTGACCTGTTTTTTCAGCCATACTTTTCCAGAGTTCTATTGAAATCCCTTCCAACTCACCAGTTGCACTTTTAGTAACAAATGGAGGTGCAACCTTGGTCCCAATAACAAGTTCCTTTGACGACGGTTTAAAGTTCCCCCGCTTTAGTGGACACCTCCAACTAACTGGGGATGGCCAATGCCAAAATATACACAACCAAGAAAAACATGGAAGTATTCAGCAGACTTCAAAGTCAAAGCGGTAAAACTGAGTCTTCAAGAAGGGATCCAGAGTAAGCAAGTCGCGGAAGCTTTAGATATCCATCCACTTATGCTTTCGCGCTGGCGAAAATGGTATCGAGAGGGCAAGATAGAGTCTGATCCACAAGGGAGAGTCTCTGTGACCAAAAGTAAGGAAGTCCCATCAAAAAAAGAGTTGACCGAATTAACCAAGCTACAGAAAGAAAATCAAAGGCTTAAGCAGGAGAATGATCTGCTAAAAAAGTGGCAACGGTATCTTGCGGAACAGCATCAGAACGATTTGGATTCATCCAAAGATACCGACATTTAGGCGTGCAAAGACTTTGTATATGGTTGGATGTCTCAACGAGTGGTTTTTATAGCTGGTGCAAACGAGACGAATCCACTCGCAGCCAAGATGATAGAACATTGCTAAAGCTCATTACTCAAATTTACGATAAGAGCAAAGGTCGTTATGGTAGTCCGCGTATATTCAATGCTTTGAAGCAACAAGGTATTTTTGTCGGAAGAAAACGCGTAGCAAGGTTAATGAAAGCTGCGGGGCTAGTAGCACGTTGTGTCAGAGTATGTAGACGTGTACCCAACCTAAAACGCCATGCAAAGGGTGGTAGCAATTTAATTCTAGACTTGAGCAAACCTACAGGTATCAATCAATTATGGGTGGGGGATATTACTTATTTAAAGGTCAATGGTGTATGGCACTACCTAGCCACAGTAATGGACGTTTATTCTCGACGAATTCTGAGTTGGTCATTGTCTAAGGAGCGAAAAATTGCCTTAACAGTTAATATACTCAAAAAAGCTATCCGAAACCGCAAGCCAAACGATTCGTTAATATTTCATACGGATAGAGGCGTTGAGTATACAGGGCACGAATTTAGAAATGTGTTGAAAAAACATAACATTCGGCAAAGTTTTAATCGCCCAGGCCATTGCACCGATAACGCTTTTATGGAATCTTTTTACCACTCATTAAAAGGAGAATTGATAAGAAAGCAACGCTATCAATCATCAAATGAGCTTCGAGGTGCATTAGTGGGCTACATAAATGGATTCTATAATCGAGTCAGACTACACTCAGGAATCGATTATTTATCACCGTTTGAATATGAGCGAAAAGTAGCATGAAAATTTGGTGTCCACTAAATCGGGGCAAGATTAGTTGTTGTGCCGCCAAAGGTAAACTCAAAACAGCAATTAGTAAAAACAATGATGACTGTAAAAATTTCATAGTCGTCCTTTATAAATATAGAATTCAGATAAACAAACGTTTTCTAAACATTGAAAAGAAGAGCTTGGATGCATTGCGAGCAATGACTTAAATACGACCATAAAGCATTTTTTATCATGTTACGAGTTTTGTAATGAGTTCCTATAGAAACTAAAACGAATCAAATTTAATCAATATGGCTTATTCTGCGTATGAAATGATATGCGTCTCGCAAAGATAGCGAGTTATTTTGCTGTAGCCACAGCGATTTGAGGAAATCATGAGTAGACTATTGTTTAAAACCGTATTGGCAATGCTGGCACTTAACACCTCCCTTAGCCTAGCGCAAACGCCTATCAATGTTGATGTTATCTATCCTAAACAGACCCAGACAAATCAAACTTTTGCGCTCACTGGTACGGTCGAAGCTAAGCAATATGCTGAGCTAGCAGCACTCGAGGCAGGGCGTGTTGAGAGTATTGATGTAGAGATTGGCGATGTCGTGCAAAGCGGACAAACCTTACTTACCCTTAACAGCAAGCTTGCTCAATTGGAGGTTGAAGACGCTAAAGCAATGCTCAATGCCACCAAGGTTAATTTGGCAGAGGCAGAGCGCCTATACAACGAAGTATTAAGACTATCTAAACAACAAGTCGTGGCACAAACGCTTATTGCAGAGCGCGCAGCATTATTAGCAAATGCAGAGGCACAGTTAGCCAGCACACAAGCGGTTTTAAGTCTGCGCCAAGAATTGCTCAATAGGCATACCTTAAAAGCTCCATTTGCGGGCGTTATTGCGCAAAGAAATGTTGATACCGGAGAATGGATTACACAACAAACCAGCGTATTTGATTTAGTGGCACAAGACGAATTACGTTTAAGTATTTCGATACCCCAAGAATACTATGCGCTGCTGCTAAATCAGCCTAATACTGTGGTAAACGTGCGACCTGATGTGAGCGGTGCACCTGCCTTTACAGCCGAACTAAGCCGATTTGTACCCGTTTCAAATAGTGCTACACGTACTTTTATGGCACACATCGATTTACCGCAAAATAGCAACTTAGTAGTGGGGATGTCGGCTCGCGCTGAACTCACTGTACCGAATACATTGCGCAATACCATCACCTTGCCGCGCTCAGCCTTAAAGCAACATCCTGACGGAGGAAGCAGCGTATTTATTCTTGAAGACGGTAAAGCAAAGCGCATAAATACGCCCTTCACGAATACAACAGGCGATATGGTTAGCATTAATAACCAGCCCTTAGATAAAGCGTATATTATCTCTGCCGTAGAACTACTAAGAGACGGCACTCCGGTTACTGCAAATAACGTAGGCGGTACATTACCATGATTGAATCTACTGTAAAACGGGGCACCATTGTCACCGTTATAGTCATGATTGCGTGTATATTGGGTATCGTTTCTGCGGTAAACATTCCTGTTCAGATGATCCCCGATTTAGAAGTTCGTACAATCAGTGTTCAAACAGGCTGGCCAGGCGCTACACCACAAGATATTGAAAAAGAAATACTAATAGAGCAAGAGCGTTACTTACGCAGCCTACCCAATTTACAGCGCATGATTTCTTCAGCAGAGATGGGCTCTGCAAGTATTGAACTTGAGTTTCCCTTTGGCGTAAATGTAAATGACGCTCTCATTCGTGTGAGTAATGCATTAAGCCAAGTGCCCGCTTACCCTGAAAACGTCGACCAACCTCGCTTATTATCTAGCTCATTTTCAAGCAATGCTTTTATGTTTTTTAGGCTAGCCCCGCTTGACGGTAATCCAATGGGCTTGGACGTCGATATGCTTAATGACTTTGCAGATGACTATATTCGTCCGCGCATGGAAAGTGTTGAGGGTATATCACAAGTAGACGTTCGCGGTGGTTCGGCAAGACAAATTCAAATCAAAGTAGACGCCGCTCGCCTGGCGCAACGCGGCATAAGCTTAACGCAAGTTCGAGATGCCGTGCGCTCGCGCAATAATGATGCCTCTGCTGGCGATTTAGAAAGTGGCGCCAGTCGTTATCTGCTCCGTGTGGTAGGTCGCTTTGAACAGCTCGACCAGCTTGAAAACCTAATCATCAGTCGCAGCAACAACGCCAATCTGTATTTAAAGGATGTAGCCGAAGTCACGCTCGATCATTTTGAAACACGGGGAATGGCTTATTCTAACGGTGAGCGCACTCTTACAATGTCGGTGCGTCGAGAAAGCGGTTCAAACGTAATCGCGATAAAAGAGCAACTGCTTCCGGTGGTTGAAGAACTGAATCAGAATCTACTGTCACAAAATGGTTTAAGCCTTAAGCTTTTTAGCGACGACGTTCAGTATGTTTCATCCTCTCTTAAAAACGTTTGGATTAACCTTGGCCTAGGTGCCTTGCTCGCGACACTTGTAATGTTTTACTTTTTACGTTCGGCGCGCTCTACTCTCGTTGGTGTGATGGGCATTCCTATTTGTACCATCGCAGCATTTTTAGCGCTGCTGGCTTTTGGCCGTACCATTAACGTTATTTCTCTTGCAGGTGTCGCATTTGCGATTGGCATGACCGTAGACAACACTATTGTAGTGCTCGAATCGATTATGCAGTCCAAAAAGCAAGGTCGTAGTCGATACCAAGCTGCCATCGAAGGTGTTAAGGAAGTTTGGCCTGCGGTACTTGCCTCAACCGCCACTACCGTGTTGGTATTTGCACCTATTTTATTTATTGAGCAAGAAGCCGGACAGCTCTACTCCGATATTGCGATTGCTATTTCAGGCGCTATTATTGCCTCCATGTTAGTGGCTATTTTTGTGGTGCCTGTGGCCATGGCGAACCTTGGCAAGGAAGGTGCAAAAGATACTAAGTCGGTTCAGTTATCAAATAAATGGCTGAGCATTGTAGATGTGTTTTGTAAAACCAAAACCCGGGCGCGTATCTATACTGCAAGTTTTGTAATCGTCATTTTAGGCGGCGCATATATGCTGATGCCTGCGGCGGAATATTTACCCGAAGGTGAAGAGCCTAAAGCCTTCTCACTAATGATTGCACCACCCAGTTATAACCTCTCTGAAATGGAAGCAATCGGCGAAGATTTACGCGTATATTTTCAAGATTATATCAATGCTGACCCCAATGCTTTTGACAGCGGTCAAACCAATATGCCACCTTTGGCCTACTACAATATGAGAATTTCAATTGGCAGTATTTGGTTTTTAAGCGCTCCGGTAGAGTCTCAAAATATCACTGCAATGATGGATGCTATCACTGAAAAATTTAGAAGCTATGACAATATGCGAGCGTTTTCTGCGCGGGGCTCTATTATTTCAAGTAACGATGGCGGTACTCGTGCGGTAGCGGTAGATTTGGCGGGCAACGACATAGCCGAGTTATATCAAGCAGCCGAAGCGGTATACGACGAGGCCGGATTACATTTTGACAATCCCCAGCTCAACTCTGACCCTGGTTCTTTAACGCTTGAACAACCGCTTATAGAAATAAGGCCTCGCTGGCAAAGACTGGCTGAACTAGGGATAAATAATCGTGATTTTGCTTATTCAGTTGCAGCTATTAGCGACGGTGCTTATGTAGACGAATTTATTTTAAATGACGATAAGATTGATATCTTTTTGTTTAGTGATGCAGGCAATCGTCAAACTATCGAAGACCTGTCAATGGCGCCGATGGTAACACCACAAGGCAATATTCTTCCCTTAAATGCTATTGCAGACTTAGTCGAAAGTAAAAACAGCGATACGGTTCGACGCGTTGACGGCAATCGTACCGTTACCGTTTACATTATTCCGCCCCGTGATGTGGCCCTTGAAACTGCAGAGGCGATAGTACGCAACGAACTGCTCCCCACACTTTGGCAACAAGGCAAAATAGCGCAAGGCATTAACGTCAGTATTAGTGGAGCAGCCGATCAGTTAGAGGCCACTAAAGCCTCCCTCTCGAGTAACTTTGTAGTCGCGGTAGCTCTATGCTATTTATTGTTGGTCGCTATTTTCACTCATTGGCGTTATCCCCTCTTTATATTAGCGACCGTACCGCTTGGCATGGCAGGGGGTTTACTCGGCTTAATTGCTATTAACGGCGTGAATACCGCGCTCAATGCGGTCGGCTTGGGCGGTGCTCATCAACCTTTTGACATGATCACCATGCTTGGATTTTTAATTTTGCTCGGTACTGTAGTAAATAACCCTATATTGATTGTAGACCAAACCCGTCGATTTATAGACGCTGGGGAAAGTGTGCAAAATGCAGTTCGTAATGCCGTTGCAAAACGACTAAAGCCCATCTTAATGTCTACCGCCACAACAATATTCGGCTTAGCACCTTTGGTTTTAGTGCCTGGTGAGGGTACCGAATTATATAGAGGTGTAGGGGTAATTGTTTTGTGCGGTATCTTTGTCTCAACTTTTTTGAGTTTGACCTTTTTACCCGCGCTGTTAACTGGACTGTTTCGAGAAAGTGAATTGTCTGAAGATGCGATAATCGCAGCGAAATAGTCGAATACAGAGTGTTGTTGAATTTTTCAGTTCAACAACACTCAGCATATAATTACAACTTGGTTGCAGTAAAACGGATGATAGTCTGCTCTTTAAAAGTATCTATCATTTGATTAAATGTATCGCCTTCTGCAACCGAAAGTTTCAGTGCCGGCAACAAAAATTCAGTAGTAA
>Ga0307981_1000585_pt1 | contig 35871 bp, 29 predicted proteins | sample OrgLakmetagen987_FD_201849 | JGI IMG/M metagenome (GOLD analysis project Ga0307981, IMG submission 201849) | Saline water microbial communities from Organic Lake, Antarctica - #987 | ecosystem: Environmental > Aquatic > Non-marine Saline and Alkaline > Saline | place: Antarctica: Organic Lake... | reverse complement strand
GATCAACCGCTACTCGATCTACGTTCAGGATATTGAACCCAAAGGCTTCAAGTTAATCGAAATGGACGGATTTATTACGCCCGAGCTACTCGAAGAAGTGCGCAGCGTTATTGAAGATAAGAAGCACCGTAAATCCATCGTCGACCATAACTATAAGATCGCCCGCCGCTTCTACAGTTACACTGTATTACGACGTGTGTTACGCCACCATATCGCCATGTTGACCGGTGATGCACCCAGCTCAAAGCCACGCATTCGGGAGGTGAGCAAATGATCAAAGTGATTTCCAAAGACCAAATTCGGGTCATACGTAAGCGCTTTGAGCGGCTCTACGGCAGTCAGGCGGAGAAGCTGCTGGAGCGCTTCGTTATGGTGATTGGCCGTTATGGCGTGGGCGTCGATATTTCGCTTGATACTGATAAATGGGACGAGCGCGACAGTGTGCTGATCACCTATGCCGACACCGTTCGCGACGGAGAAGCCTGTGCGCCGCTGCAGGCGCTCAACACGTTTTCGCGTAAACACCTGAAGGGTGCGATTCGCACGATTCATCTGCTGCCGTTTTTCCCCTGGTCCTCGGATGACGGCTTCTCTGTGATCGACTACCGCAAGGTCGATTCCGACTGCGGCGAGTGGAGTGATGTCGTGGCTCTCGGGCAGAACTTCGATCTGATGTTCGATATAGTTCTCAATCACTGCTCCTCAAAAAGCAGTTGGTTCAAGGATTACGTGGCTGGAGTCGAGCCTGCCCGGCACTACTTTCTGGAAATGGATCCGAAGAAGGATTACGGCGAGGTCGTCCGCCCGCGCACAACGCCGCTCTTGACGAAGACCCGGACGCGCGACGGAGACTCACACATCTGGACGACGTTCTCGCCCGATCAGGTCGATCTGAATTGGCAGAATCCCGAGGTTTTCTTCGAGTTTCTCGATATCCTTTTTCTCTACCTGTCTAAGGGGATGCGTATTGCCCGCCTGGATGCTGTGGCATTTCTCTGGAAGAAGCTGGGCACAAATTGCCTGCACCTGCCCGAGACGCACGAGATGGTAAAGCTCTTGCGCGATGTCTGCGAGATTGTTGCGCCGCGAGCAATCATCATGACAGAGACCAATGTGCCACACGCTGAGAATATAAGCTACTTTGGTAATGGCGATGAGGCCCATATGGTCTATCAATTCAGTCTGCCGCCGCTTTTACTCCACGCCTTCACCACAGGCAATGGCAGCTATCTCACCAAGTGGGCCCAGGAACTTGCGCCGCCACCCGAGGGCTGCACATTCTTTAATTTTACGGCCAGCCACGACGGGGTCGGTGTCCGTCCGGTCGAGGGCATCCTTCCGACTAAAGAGCGGGATTTGCTGATCGACCATGTTGAAAAGGCTGGAGGCCGCGTTAACTGGCGCTCAATGCCGGATGGGTCAAAGCAGCCCTATGAGCTGAACATCACTTTCTACTCGGCGCTTTCTATTCCGGAAGACACCAAGCTGGGTGCCGCTCGTTTTCTTTGCTCACAAGCACTGGCACTGTCTATGCGAGGCGTGCCGGGTATCTACTTTCACAGCCTGACCGCGACATCTAATTACACCGAAGGCGTCGAGGAAACCGGCGAGAATCGAACGATCAACCGTCGCAAATGGGAGCTGCCTGAATTGAAAGCACACCTGAAAGAGGGGGTCGGTAAACTCGTCTTTAATCGCTATACGCGAATGCTGCGCCGCCGCACCGAGCACCCGGCATTTCACCCGGACGCTCCGCAGGAGGTCTTTGAAATCGATACCGACCTGTTCGTGCATAAGCGCACCTCACTGGATGGAAACGAAAATGTCTTTTGTATCTTCAATCTCACCAATCAGACAAAGCAGGTTAAGGAACTTTGCCCGGACCCGACCTTCAAAAAGGCAAAAACCTTTTACGACATTCTCCGCGCCCGTGAGGTAAAGGCCGCAGCGCGCGGTTTTACCATCAATCCGTATCAAGCCCTTTGGCTGGTGTCGCGCGGGTAGAAAAGGGGGGATATAAGGCTGCTGAATGCGCAGCTCGGGAGAGCTGCGTTCCCGGGAACGCAAAACTCCTGTTTTGCAAGGAGCGCTAATACCGCCAGTCTTCATGCCGGACAGGCAGATCATTGAGGATGTTTCGGGTTATTCTCCAATTGGGGAGATGGAGATCCATGAGGCCGACGAAGTGGTCGTTGTGGGTGGGCTCTATAAGATGAATCATCTCATGCACGACCAAGTATTCCAGGCAGGGCTTGGGCTTTTTCGCGAGCTCGGTGTTGAGGCGTATCGTCCCTTTATCTTGAGTGCAGCTGCCCCATTTAGTTTTCATGCGCCGGACGTAGAACTTTTCCACGCTGACTCCCAGCCGCGATTCCCATTTATGGATGAGTTTAGGGATTTCTGCTTTGAGCTGCTGACGATACCACTCTTCGAGAATGGCTTCCCGTTTCGCTTGGGTTGTGCCGGGCCGCACCGTCAGTAAAAGCTTCTGGTGTGAGAGTGTAACAGTGGGCGGGCTGTCCTCTTCCTGAATCGAGAGCAGGTAGCGCTTACCCCAGAGGTAGTGGCTTTCTCGTTCAAGATACTCGCGGGGAGTCTGGCGATCTTGTCTGGCCATCTTGCGGCGTTGTGAGTGAATCCAGTCGAGCTTTGAGATGACATAGACGCGGATCGTATCCAGCTTCATATGCTCGGGCGCTGAGACTGTGACATGACCTGTTGGTGGGTGCACGCTGAGGTGGACGTTCTTAATGTCCTTCCGGCGAACGTCGCAGCGTAGCTCGCCCAACTGTAAGCGATCCAGCATTAGTATTCCGATTGCTGTTTGATGATGTCGAACAGACGAATGACTTCATTCACATCATCGTCGAGCAGCGGGAGAAGGGCTGCTTTAATGACGTTTTCCTTAGCTTGATTGCCTCGGAAGCCGGCCGGTTTCACTTCGCGCACTTTGGCATCGATTACCTGGGCCAGCAGCAACTGCGCATCCTTGGAGTAGGGTGCCTTGCCTTCGGCGGCCTGCTGCGTAGTAAAGCTTTGTAAGTTGGTGTAGATCGCTGCGAGGGCTTTGCTCTTCTTGATCGCATCGGGGGTGTCCTCGGTATGGCCTGCATCCACATTCTTGGCCAGTTCCGCGATTCTGCCTAAGTAGGTTTTATAATCGATGGCCTTCCGTTTGCGGTCGGCGATGACCTCGTCCAAGAGTTCCGACATTTTTTCGTAATAGGCCGGGTTCGTGAGATGATCCTTTATTATTTTGCTACGGACATTGTTCTCAATCGTCTCAGCGACGGATTGTTGACTTTTCAAATTACCAAGACGCTCGGCGATCGCATCGGCGATACCCGTCTTGACGATCAGTTCGATCAAGGAAACGTCTTCAAAGTCAGAAATCTTCTTTGGTTCCTCCGCACTGATGTAGTTGTCGATCAAATGCCGCATGTCGGCCTCGTAGGCCTTGGTGTCGAGGTATTCGTCACTCGCATTACGCACGGTGTCGCGCAACCAGACGTAGTGCTTGGTCTGCTTCTCCAAGCGCTCGCAGTCATGGGGCGAATAGCCCGCAGCCGACAGTTCGTCGGAGATATTGGCATAAGCACGAATGAGGGTGGCGATGCCCTTGTAGAGTCCGGCACGCTGTGGTTCGCGCTCTTCGAGGTCACTGGGCACTTCTGTGTTGCCGCAGAAGTAGTGGATGTAGTCGAGTTCTTCCTGAGGTGGCTCGACCGGTTCGCAGAGTAAGGCCAGCTTTTCGATGGCTGCATCCAAGCGCTCGCGGCCTTTCTTGAGTCGATCCTGTAGCAGGATCTCCGAGCTTTTACCGTCGTCTTGATGGTCAATCTCAGAGGAGTAAACGGCGATGGCATCCTCGACCTTTTTAAAGAGATCCATATAGTCGACGATGTAGCCGAAGTCTTTGTCCTCTCCGTCTAGTCGATTGGTGCGGCAGATCGCTTGGAAGAGCCCGTGATCCTGCATTGACTTATCGATGTAAAGGTAGGTGCAAGGCGGTGCGTCGAAACCGGTGAGCAACTTATCGACCACGACCAAAAGCTTCATTTGCGCGGGTTCTTTGATGAACTTCCGCTTGGCTTCGTCCTCGTAGGTCTTGGTCTTTGATTGGTTGGGTAGGGCGACGACCTCTTTTTGTAGTTTGGTATAGGTGTCGTAGATAAATTGTGTCGCGGTTTCGCTATCCGCTCCGGTGTCTTCTTTGGAGACGTCCCCCGCATGTGGGTTGTAGGAGGTGATGACCGCGCATTTACCTTTGAAACCCGCTTCCTTGGTATTAAAGAGTTCAAAGTAGCGACAGGCTTCATAGATGCTCTTGGCTACGAGAATGGCGTTGCCGCGCTGATTATTTAAACGCGTTTTAGTTCCAAAATCTGTAATGATGTCTGCCACGATTCGCGACATGCGTGACTTCGAGCTGAGCACCTTTTGCATGGTGCCCCATTTCTTTTTCAATTCATCCTTCTGCCAGTCGTTGAGTCCTTGGGTTTTAGTATCAAACCACTTGTCAATTTTATCCACCGAGCCGAGCTTTTGGTCGATATCGCGGGCTTCGTAGATCAAATCCAGCACCACCTCGTCTTCGACCGCTTCACTGAACTTGTAGCGGTGGATGTAGTTGCCAAAAACCTCCATCGTGGTCTGCTTGTCCTTCTTGAGGAGGGGAGTGCCGGTGAAGCCGACGAAGACCGCATTTGGCATGATCGCTTTCATCGCGGTGTTGAGCCGGCCGCTCTGGGTGCGGTGGCACTCATCGACGAAGACAAAGACATCGCCCACCGTTTGGCTGGGGGCACCTTCCAGGTCGCTGATAAATTGATCAAAGTCCGCTTCACCCCGTGGGGCGAACTTATGCACCAGGGTGCAGATGAGGCGCGGGGTCGGCTTGGCCAACTTCTTCATTAAATCATCGCCACTCGCCGCGCGCACCTTGTCGTTGTCCGGCACGACGCCCGATTGCTTGAGCACACCCTCGATTTGCTTATCCAGCTCGTCGCGGTCGGTCACAATGACGATGCGCGCGTTGGCATTGTTTTCCAAAATCCACTTCGCGAGGAGCACCATTACGATGCTCTTACCGCTGCCTTGGGTGTGCCAAATGATGCCGCCCTCGTGGCGCTCGGCATGTTTTTGCGCTTCCTTGATCCCGAAATACTGGTGCACGCGCGGCACCTTCTTGACCCCACCATCAAAGAGGATGAAGTCGTGCATCAGCTCGATCAGGCGCTCCTTGCGACACATCTTGGCCAGATACTTATCCAGCTTGTAGCCCTCGTTGTCGGATTCGTCTTCTTTCCATTTAAGGAAGTATTTTTCCGGCGTGCCCACGGTGCCGTATTGAAGGCCTTCCGTGTCACTGCCAGCGAAGAGCAGTTGAGCGGTGCTGAAGAACCATTCGTTGAATTCAGGTTGCTGATTGGAAATGAGCTGCCGGATGCCCTCACTGATCCCGACGCGGCTGCTCTTGAGCTCGATCACGCCGACGGCGAGACCATTGACTTAGAGCACCAGATCCGGTCGCCGCTCGTGGCCTCCTTTCAGGGTGACTTCCTCGGCGATGGCAAAGTCGTTGGCCGCTGGGTTTTTCCAATCGATCAGGTGGACGGTTTCTGTGACCTTGCCCGCCTCGACTTTGACCGGCACGCCGTAGCGCAAATATTGATAAACATCCTGATTGATGTAGTAGAGGTCGCGTCCGCCCTTATCTGCGCGGCGGTGGAGCTGAGTGATGGCCTGGCTGATTTGCTCGGGCGTGTAGCCCCGCTTGCTGAGCCACCGCGTCAGTTCGGCTTCCTCGATGTTGGAATTGCCCTCGCGCTCCTCCCAGTCGCCGAGATAGGTGTAACCGAGCACGTCTCGAAAAAGACCGATGACGCGGTTCTGAGTGACGCGTTCTGCTTTACCGATTTTACTCATGGTCGTAGCTTAAAGTCACCAGTTAACGAAACGAGTCCTTCGCCTGGGCGATGTGCGGAAAGTTTTGAGCTTTTACTCATTCGCTCCGTGAGAATCAGCACACAGTAGTGTCGGTTAACTTTAGCCGAAGGAAAGCGTATGCCGTCAAAGCGTTCGCTTTCAAAAACGGCTTCCCCCAACAGCCATGTCGCCGACCAGGAGTAGGGTGGAAGTAGGCCACCTTTCCATGGTGATTTCAGTTCTTCAATTGAAGTTTGAAGGCGTCGGCGTATTCTAGCGTCGCCCAAATTCAGAACGCTCTTTAGCTCAACACTCATGTCCATCTGGAGTCTGGTCGCGATTCGATCTGGTTTAAGTGCTGCAAGGCCCTTCTGTGTCGCTTCTCCGAGCGCAGTCGGCACGCCCTCGGCAATATAGATCCCTCGTGCACCGCCTTTAGGTGTATACCTTTTTCCTTCTTGGTGCGGCCCCAAGTCGTAAAAACAGTTCCTGTTGCCTGTATCGAATGCATCACTATCCACATAGCGGGTGAGCACTTCCTTGTAGGGCGTGCCTTGAACCTGGCTAATAACGGTATGAAGTTCTCCAGCGGATAGCATCTTCAGTCTTTAGGCAGGTTGACCAGTTAAGGCTTCGTCAACGAGTGTCGCCACGACTTCGGGATGCCCCATACGGATGATATCCATCGGCGTTGGCACTTTTCCCTCACGCTCAGGAAATTCTTCGCATGCGGTGTTTAACCATTGCCGGAAAAGTGTATCGTCATGTTCGACTAAAATTCGCCCTCGCAGAATCGCCTCGAAGGGCTGCAGTTGGGCTTGGAGGTTTTTACTGTCTGGTGTCTTATCAACAGTAGCGTGATTTTTGCCTAAGATACGAGCCAATTCGCGCAGCCCAAGGCCAAAATAATCGATAATCAATTTGGCATCCAATCGCTGACTCTTCGGGTTCCGGATCGGTAGGCTAGCTTCGAGGTAGGGCCGGTGGAAGGCTTTACTGATTTCATGGCTATCTTCGGTGCCAACCGCATCAATCAGATCGTTCAAATGTTCGACAACAGCTTTTGGGGTTTCATCCGCTTTGTCGTCCATAATAAAACGTAGCGCATCGGTTCGGCCTGGTTGAAACAACACGCGTTGAAACTGTGTATCGCCAGCCAGTTTACTGTTTAACACTGCCACCACGCCTCGCCATTGCTTACTGTCAAGTCGTTTGCGCAGTTCGCGCAGCTGCTCCAAGCCCAAAGTTTTGCTGCTAATGTGTACAATGCAAAAACCGCCCTTAGTCTGTTTATTCGCCTGAAACTGCTTGTAGCGTTTTACCGCAAAATGAAAGCGACTGCTGCGCTTATTGGTTTGCTCCGCCTTCTCCAGGGCAGCGCTGAGCCGGTTTGTTCGGTCGAAAACATCAATGTCCAGTTTAGTTGCCATGAAAATAGGGTCTCAAATAATAAATGAACTGTCAACTGAATGTATGCCTTTTGTCTGCTTTATCTCATTTTTGCCCGAAGCATTCGGCCCGGCAAACATCCTGATACGAGGAGTCGTCATTGTGGCTAGAGCTTGAAAGGCTTGCTTGGGTCGATTCGAACAGAGGGAGCCACCTTTTTAATGAATTCCTTTCTGCCTTCTGCGAAACAGCGGTAGAGAGCACCGCTCTCGACCTGTAAGACACCTTGACCGCTGCTCAGTGCCAGGTCTCTCGCCTTATCAAAGGCGACACCAGAGAGTTGCGCGAAGGCGGTCTCAATCGTTTCTGAGCTCTGTGGAGTGTTCATTCAGGTAGAGTGCGTGGTTTAAGCGCTAAAATCGAATGTTTAGTGGTTTTCTTGTGGAGGGGATTTCTTACCGTCTGATCTAACATTCCGGCAGAATCCGGCAAAAGTGCAAGTCGCGTATTTGTGGTATAGGCGCTTTAAAGCGCTAATATTCAGTGGGATGAAATTTCTACTTTTTATTTTTTTCCGGTAAAATCCGGCAATTACTGTCCGCTGCTACCAACCGCTTCTTTCCGGTTTGCAGTACCCGCATCATCGCGCCCGATCACCAGCACACCGCCTTCGGCATTGGCGAAGCCCGAGATCCATTTCAGATACTCGTCCCGCCAAGACTGCTTGTATTCGGTGTTTTGGGATTCAGGCATCATAACTTACCAGGCTTTGCCATGCTTGATTGAGTGCATACGTTCGGCTCTTTTTTGCAGGATCGTTCACGATAATGAACCCGGCCTCAACCCATTTTTGACAGATCATACGGGCCGCTCTGGCTTGTAAGCCAAAAAGCTGGGCAATATCCCGGGACGAGATCAGCTCGCTGGATCTGAATAGTTCCAAGGCCTTGCGTTGTCGTGCGTCGAGCTTACGGAGGAGGGGAGACGCATCACTGGCTCCTTTCTTTGCTTCACTCGCAGCTTGGCGTTTGACTGCCTCAAAACTCTCGGCCACCCCTACGCAGAAATACTCCACCCATGGTGTGATGTCTGCGCTCGCGCGTCCCAGATAGTAGTTATGTGAAGGTCCGAGTGAGAGCGCCTTGTAGTAGGCTGGCAGGTTGCGTGCATAGTATTCTTCCAGAGAATACAAGCCCTTCAGTCCATAGCCGCTTTGATGCAGGATCAGCGTTGTCATGAGTCGAGCGGTGCGACCGTTGCCATCGTAGTAAGGGTGGATGGTCGCATATTGATAGTGGGCGATGCCTGCTTTGAGCGGAGCCGGCAGGTCATCCTGGGCCCGTATCCATTGGCTTAGTTCCGTCATGAGTGTGCCGACGTCTTTAGCCTCCGGTGGCATATACACAATCGAGCGGGTCGCGCTGTCGCGAATCACGTTCTGACCATCACGATAAGCGGTCGGTTTTACCTTCGGCTTCCCCCCGCCCATGACGAGCGCATGGATTCGCTTGATGTCGGACTCGCGTAACTGGCTATGCTTTTCAGCCAGCATCTCGGTGTGATCCAGCGCGGCATAATAGCCGAGCACTTCTTTTTCATCGCGTTCTCGCCCAGCGAAATGCCCCTTATGTTTGATCAGCTCTTTAATTTCGATTTCGCTCAGGCGATTGCCTTCGATCATCGTCGAATAGTGAGTGGTGTGCAGTCGGGCAGTTTCACGTAAACTGGCCAGCACCGCCGGTGTGATCGGCAGATGTCGCACCGCTTCGCGCGCCGCTTCGATTCGCATCAAAGCCCGGGCAATCCCTGGCGTAATCTCATACTTTGGCTCAAACGGCATATTATCGGCACTTGCGGTTGAATGAATTATGCCGTTAAATTGCCGTCAATTTGCCGTTAACGCAAGGCTGTATTCAGTAATTGCCGGTCTCGTCCCGCCAAGTCTGCTTGTATTCGGTGTTTTGGGATTCAGGCATGGGGTCGCTGAAGCTTAATGAAGCTTCTCGAAGAAATGACGGATCGTTGTCCAATATTCGTCATCTTTAGTGCTCTCTATTTCATCGGTAATAAACTCCCGCCGCTCATCCGGTTCAAAATCCATGAGTGCTTCAACTATATCCTGAGCTTGTCTTCGATAAGATTTCAGCGCACTGGCTCTGGCACCGACGAGACCACCTTGGTTCAGATTAAAGACGCGTAAGGTCTCCTTCGCTCGGGCTTCTTTATCTGCCGATATGCCGCTCCGGATTCGGATTTCGCCGGTCGAGTGGGCGTAAAAGTAGTCATCCGGTTCGTCCTCGTCGGGTTTGACTAGATCTTCCGGTTTATAAGCTTTGGCTCTTCTTCGATCTTTATAGTGTCCGCAGTGCTTGTTAGATCCACAGGCTAAAAACAGATTACTCCAATCGAAGCATAAGTGTGGATGGTGGTATTTTCTACGGAAGTGTTCGATATGGCCGTCGTTGTAAACATTACCTTCGCAGTAGGCGCAACGTGTGCCTTGCATCTGTTCCAATGATTCGCGGATTTCTTTTTTATCCAGTGGCGGATTGCCCGATTCCCAGTTGTGGGTTTTCGGATCGCAGTTGCCTAAACAGGACGGGGATAAGGCTTGCTTGCGGTCGAGTTTGTGCATGGCGACTGCGGGCTAACTCTCCCTTTTCAGTTTGAACTTTTGGAAGCGCATTAACCGGTCACAGTCGGTGATCAGTGGATGTTTTTCTCCAAAATGTGCTTCAAGTTGCTGCCTTAGTTCAACGGCCTTGAATGATTCCGCTTCGTCCGTTTCGATTAGAGCAATGTAGTCTTTCAACCATTTGGCTTCCGGCACCGGGGGAATGGGATCGACCCCCATCACCTTTGCCAAAATATCTGCATTCTCAACGCCACGGGTTTGCTGCGGAGGCATGCGCGCTTCAATATCGCCAGCTTTATTTAGGTTCAAGGTGCGGATCGATTCATTCTTCACTGCGCTCAATACTTGTGGGCTATGCGTTGTCACAATGAACTGAGTATTTGGAAAGGTGCGCATCAGGTCGTCCAATACCCGTTGCTGCCACTCGGGGTGCAGGTGCAGGTCAACTTCGTCGATTAAAATAATCGATGGTGCGAAACCAAAGCCGTGCAAACGTTCCACCGCATTGTTGTAAAATCCACCGAACTCATTGACTTCATTCTCGAATTCGAAGTCGGGTGTATCGCACTCATAGAGATGCGGATTGGCCACCGCCAAACGGCGTGCGTAATCCATCGCAAGTGCGAGCATGCTCTGATAACCCATACTGAGTTGAGCGACTTGAAGTTCTTCACTTCCATCGGCTGTCTCCACAACAAACTTATTTCGTTTGTTGAAGTGAGGGTTGGTAAACGAATCGCCGAGCACCTCTGTGATCGAAGCACGCACCGCTTCTAGAGTCGGCGAAAGTGAGAAGTCCTGAAGCGGACGTCCTTTGTTGCTCCGGAGTTCGCTCGACTCTTCGGCGAAAAACCATTTAACCGCCTCTTTGAAATCACCTTTCGCATTGAGCGTTTCGAAGAGTGCCGCTGTCGGATAATCGTAATTCGCATTCGGTGCCCGTAAGCGCTCGGGGATGCCAATATTACCACGCTGCGTCCCGTAATAGGCCAGAACCGGCAGCATGGTCGGTTGACCCGCATCCAGATTCAACAGCTTGTCGGTACAATACCGCTTCAACTTCGTTTGCCCGACCTTAGTCGGTGGTTGCTTGCCTGCCTTGGAGCGCTGCACATCCCAGTTTAAACCGTTGGTTGCCTCCATTTCAATCCGAGTGTAATCGGCTGTTTTCGTAGGTTGATTTGGCCTTTTCTCAGAAATATCCAGCAACCGGAAGTCCTGATCGTCTAATCCCAACCCGATCGCCGAAAGGCGTTGCTCGGGACTCGACAAAAAGCGCAGAACCGGGGCGAGCCCTTTGGCTATGCCGTCCAAGATAGTTGTCTTGCCGCCACCATTCTCAGCTACCAGAACGGTCAACCTCGGGTGGAGGTCTAATTGGAGGTTCTTAATCCCCCTGAAATTCTGAAATGTGACGCTTTTTAATTTCATCTATTGAAAAGTTTTATGAAATTTCCGGGGAATGGAAAGAGGCAAATCAAGCCAAGCGGTCTTGATCGAGCTAAAGGCTGATGTTGTTGCTGATAGTGGGGGATAGCTGGCGCAACTTCAGCAAGGTTCATCGTCGTAGCAGTCAATAACGTGACTGTTCATGTAGGAGCCAACAGACCGTGTCGTGAGCAACCCTTCATAAACACTTTGTGGGACATCATAATATCTCCATATTTTCCCTTTGCTGAATACGACCTCAAGGATTTTCGCCTTTGGATCATAGCCCACGGCATAGAGCATACTAGAGTTTACTTTTGTGAGAGTTTTAATTTCGCTCATTTGATGATGATTTGATTAGTTGAATTCTATTTTTTTGGCTAAATCTTTATATTTTGCGTTCGACCTCTTTTTGCGCTCAGATACTCGTCCCGCCAAGTTTGCTTGTATTTGGTGTTTTGGGATTCAGGCATGGGGTTGCGCGTGTTTGATTCTTCATACTTTGGGTTTAATCCCATGGAACTAGTCGTCCTTAAAGTGAACCTGAGCGCAGTAGCCGCAAATCCCACTTCCATCAAGTTCTGTTGTTGGTATGGAACAGCTGCAATGACTACACTCGGTTTCCATCGATTCTTCGCATACCAGACAGCAGTTTTCTTCAAGGTCATATGTATCAAGGCCACACTCAGGGCATAAAATGACTGCTGGATCACCCCCATCCTGAATCGAAGATATGTTTTCGGATAAATAGAATTCTGAAACGGCGCGATCTGCCATAAATCCGAAAGGTGCGTTGGTTCCACAGGAGCGGCATTTAAAGACGGCGTCTTCACGCTTAACATCAGTATTTTCGACATCCACTAGAGTCGACATACAACTCAAACAACTTACTTCCTGCAAGGCTTCGTTGAGCGCGTCAAAATGCCAATCAATTAGACCGATTCGATTCACGCAGTCTAAGCGCTCTCTTTCGTAAACTTCATTATTGTCCACTAATGTCGACCAAACTTCGGGGTCAAATTCTTCCTGTGGATCAAGACCAAGCTCATCTCGCAAAAAATCGCGAATAATCAGGAATGACTGTCCTAATAACTCTCTGACGTTCGATGGGGTCGTATCGTCGTAGTAGTGTTCGATGCGGTTTCTGTATGCAACGATCTTTCCTAATCGCTTTGTGTCTAAATTTATTCCGAGGCTCTTGCAGCGTTCTTCGATTTGTTGAAAATCAACGGTCTTTTTCCCTGATCCAAGCCAAGAGACATTGCCCGCGTCGTCAAGTGCAGGTAGGACCCGTTGCTTGATTAATGCATCATCTGAGTCGCTGGGGCTCAATAATTGAAGCTTGTGTTTCACCAGCAACAAAACACCTGCCACAATATTTCTGGTGGCAGAGAGGGCTCTTTTGGGATCGGGTGAACGAAAGTCTTCAACGCCAAGTTCGATGGAATTAATCGCGTTTTTATATATGCTCATGGGCTTTTAATCGCTCTCTCCATTCCTATTTTAAAATTATCAGAGATTCCTTTTTCTTTTAACATTGCGATTAATTTTTCTCGGTATGGTTCACTTACGCTTTCAAATATACCTTTAGAGATGACATACGCTAGAGTCTCTTCGAAGTCATCCCACTTGTCGCCAAGTAAAATTTGAGTCCTCGCTGAGTTTAAATCTAGATTGCGATTTGAGCACACATCAAGTATTCCGAGCATCGGAAATGGCCATTTTAGATGCGCTTCCCCCTTCTGCCTGCGCCATGATGGCGCAAATAGATCAGACGGCACTTCTATTCCATGGAGCGAAAGTTGAATGCGTGATTTCGCCAAATCTGATGAGGAGGGTGAACTGTCTACGCTGCCATCTTCATCAATGGATATGGATGTCGTTTGTAGCTCAATGTTTTTCCCGTTTAAGGTCATCTTTTTATCAAGTTGATACTCGATGCCATCGATCTCTACTGACCTTGTATTTACTTCGATTACTGAAACTGGTTTCCAGTGAGACTCCAAAATACCAATTTTAACCATGCCGACAATCCCCGTCTGCTTATTTGAAAAAGATAACGGTATTACTCGAATGTTTGGATGGACGGATTTCCATTCTGTGTTGATTAGCGATTCTTTGTCATCTTCGGTGAAGGTGTTTTCATCCCTAATTTCTTCTTTTGATTCAGTTGAAATTGTGATTTTGAATGGAGGGTTTGGTAATATTGAATTAACTGATTTGATGAAAGTATCTTCATCCATTCGCTCCCACGGGTTCGCAGCCTTTCTCAGGTATAGCTTGGTGGAGGTTCCCGGCACTTCACGTTCACCGTCTGTGATCCAAAATATGCTTTCTTGTCCTTCAATCACGACTTTTAAGGGATCGCTAGATCGGTGAGCGCCATATACACGGCGCGTGTCGACAGATATTGAATCAGCAACCATGAAGCATGATAGAATGCCTATTCCAAATCGAGAATTTGGCTCAAAGTCAGATTCAGTTTGGCTTCTTAGATCATAGAAGTCGGTAGACTTATAAAATGACACACCTACCTTCGAATAGTAATTGTCGATTATGTCTTGATCCATCCCAGTGCCGTTATCAATGACTTCCAAGATGTCTTGATCGTTTTCTGAAAAGTATCTTACAGAGATCGTAGGTGTATAAACATTCTCCCAGCTCGATTCTAATGATCTTCGAAGTAAGCAGGCATCGATTGAGTTTTGCAGTAGTTCCCTCAATGCTACCTCTGGGTTCCCGTATAGTTTTGTTCCCATCAGCAGGTCTATAACCTGAGTCTTGCTTAAGTTGAATTGAGTTTTTTCGTAGGTGTATAGAGGTCGCCTTGAAATGTCTCTTTTTGTTTCGATTTTCGAACGATTAACCTGAATTGGTAGATCTAGTAGGCGATCGCCGCAGTGATTGGTGATCTTTTTATTCACTTCGGTTATGATGTTTCTACATGTGCTCAATTCTTGATCAATTAGATCACAGAATTCATGGATGGATGCTTCAATTGCTGGGTGACTGCACTTTGCGTGAAATTGGATTTTGTCGCGTTCGATGGTCCATGCTTCAATTGCTCGATGTTTCTGCCATTCTTTTAGTGAAACGGCATTTCTAACCCAGAGATGCGAGAAGAGAATCGTCGGCGTGCGTTTTGCATCAAAATCTAAAATGTCTGATAAACGCATGATTACACCAATGAAAGGGAGGCATGCGTAGACACCTGGGGCACACAGTAATTCTGTATCTAAGTTCAGGAGGTTAATCGCATCTTCGTTGTGACTATAGCAAATTTCTGCAAAATCGACAGTCAGGTCTATGTCGCAATACCGGATTCTTCCATTCCAGTCTTTTTCTATAATCTCTTTTGATCTAGTGGCATGAGTTTGGCGGATGTATTCGGATATTAAATAGCCTTTAAATAAATCGGCTGAGCTGATCTTTCCGTTGTTTATTAGTGTCTCTATTTCTGCTTGCTTGTCTGGCCTTGCTGCGCAGAAACGGCTGAATTTATTAAATTCTTCAAGATCCTGTTGGGTCTCGTGCTCTGGGTTTGTGTCCCATACTTTTCTCCATGTCATCACTGTTCTTTCATCAGGTGCCATCCCGATGTCGTGAAAGAAAGCGGATAAATTAAGAAGAAGGAGTTCTGGAATTGTTAGTTGGGCAATGAGCTTACTCCCAATTAAATGCTCCATGATCGTCAATACACGGAATAGATGATCACCATCATGAAGAGTGAATTCGCCCATGTGGCGAATTGTAGTTTTAGTGCGCTGGTAGCAGTAGTAGGCCGCCTCATTAACTAGGGCGGTTACTTGCGGCTTCTTAGGTTCTGTTTCGCACTTCTCAGACAATGCACGGTATAGAGCACTTTGTTTTAACTTTTCGGACGTTTCATTCTGCCAGTCATCTTCCATAATTTAGTTCCTTTTGCTTAACCTGTTACTAATCTATTACCTGCTTCGGAATCGCTCATACCAATCTCGTCTTTCCGGTTAAGAGTTCCTGCATCATGCCTTGTTTGATTTGGCGGGCTTTGCGGAGCTTGGCTTCCAAGGCGTCGATCTCGGTGTCCATGTCCGAGAGAATTTCGGCGATGGCTGTTTGTTCGGCTTTGGTGGGAGGAAGAAGAATGGTCAGTTGCCCGAGATTATTTTGATTGATGTTGGTGTTTGCACTCACCGAACTGGCAGCAATGATCTTCTTACGAAATTTTTCCTCGTAGAAGCAATATCGTTTAAAGCCAACATCTAGGGATCCGTCATCTCGAAACCGGATCAAGAATCCTGAGAAAACTGTATTGTGGAGGTCGGACTCAACGACAGCAGTTAGACCTACGCCAGATGGTTTGACCGATGAGCGAATGAACAAAACGTCGCCCGCATTGAGGTTGTAGATTTCGCGATCCGCCGTCGTGCTCGCAACTAAGCCGAGGTTTGCGGCAGAGCTAATTGAATTTACCCCAAAGACATCCATTAGGTTTACGAAAGGCGACCCGTGTCCAAATGAATCACTGTCTTTGTTCAGGCCATTCTTGAACTTTCCGAAATTACAGAGCTGGTGTTTTTTCCAATTCCCGCTGAATCCAGGGAGGCGTTTTTTGCCGGTTAGCAGCGTCTGCATGGCGCCTGCTTTGATGCGGCGTTTTTTGGCGATGAGTTGCTCCAGCGATTCGATCAAGGCATCCGCATCGCTCAAGGCCCCCGCGATTGCTTCTTGTTCGGCGACGGTGGGCGGGAGGGGAACCTTAAATTGAAGCATGTCACCCACATTCAAGTGCTTCATTGTAGTGCCGACCTCGATCAGCTTCAAACGTGCACGTCCCGGCATGCTATTTAGGTAGTATGAAATGAAGCGAGAGTTCGAGCGACCTTTCTGGAATCTAGAAATTATCAATGCATGACAGTTTGCCCCTACCATTGTTTTGGGAACAATGGTGGTAAGGCCGACGTCGCCAGTTTGAACAGTGAGGAGGTCGCCTTCTCTTAGGCATGACTTTGAATGCGCTTTGTGGAATGTTTGGTTTACAAATTTAACACCTCTAAAGTTGAAAGAGTTCTCCTCTACATTATAGCCTTGGATATAAAGCACTCCAGTATCGTCTTCAGTGTATTGGCTTGTTGCAGTTCCGACAAAGCCGTTTGTCATGAGTTTGGTTATTTCGCCCAAAAATGTATCATCCCAGTCCTCCGGAATAATCCCAACTTCCGTCTGCTTGTAGCCCGTTGGTAATGGATCATTGAGCGTGGATAATGGAGAGTTGTTTGCTGTGCTCATGCGTGTGCTTCCTTCCTTTGTGGCTTGCTTACTGGACGTCGGCTTCCTCCTACGCCCGTTGGGCTTTGGCGGACGAAACGGCGGACCGCTACGGCTGGGGCTCTGCGCATTGCGATTGAACGTTTGCTGAAGCGGCACGCTACGAATGGACGGTGGCTGAAGCACACCGCTACGGCTGGGGCTCTGCTAGATTTAACAGACGGTGTCTGCAAAATTGGAGCGGTTTGGCTAGAAATCCGAGACGGTGTCTCGGAATTTCGGTTGGTGGTGAATTCGGCAGACATTGTCTGCCGAATTCCAAAAGATTCGTCCGACAGTGTCTGACCAATCTTTGGCTGACGTTGAACGGTCTTCAACGCTCCGGTAGGCTCTTCGCTTCTTTGAACTACTTTGGTCCGCTCTAGTGCTGGAAACTTGGGGTTTTCACCACGGCATGTCCGCCGTAGCTCGAAGAGCTTAGGAGGGAGGCATTGAGACACGGAGCCAATCAGTAATAAATGTCGTTTGTGGTTTTTTGCCGAATTTAAGCCTTCTCTGCGTCTCAGTGTCTCAAGCGACACGTCAGAGCGTGATGAGACGAAGACGGATAGCGGGTGGTTAAATTGCGTTGTTCCTGTGGAAGCTACGGCGTTGAAACAGTCTGCGATGGACGGACGGTGGCTAAAGCACACCGCTACGGCTGAGGCTCTGCTGGATTTCGCACGCGCTGTCTGCGAAATCTCAATAGATTTGTCCGACAGCGTCGGACGAATGTATGGCTGGTTTAAAGTCATTATCAATTGTCCTTTATCCATTATCAATTTGCGCCGCCACAAACCCCATGCGCTTCAAATGGCCTGAGACTTTAGATTCCAAGTCAGCAGTTCGCAGGGTCAATGACGCAAGCGGCGCATCGTAGCGTTCGGCGAGTTGCTTGACGCGTTGAGTGAGTCCCTGCGTGATGCGGTCGAGTTCGCTGTGGGTGCGTTGCTGTAATGTGGCCAGCCATTTGTCGTCGACGACGAGGGTTTGGATCTCGGAAGGGCTGAGTTGCGGGTATTGATCGTGGGCGAGGGTGTCGAGGTGGGCTTCGGCAGTTTTAATGTCCTTTTTGAGGGTGGACTCGTCCTTATTAATTTGTAGCCATTGTTGCAAAACCTCGAACTCGCTCAGTTCAGCAGTTTTCGGTTGGTTGTAGGTGGCGGGATCTTCGGCGACCATGCGAGATTCGGGATCGGGCTTTGGTGACGTGGTGCGAATCGGGAGATGTTCCGGTTCGCTTTGCGCCCGGTCTTGTCGCTTCGCTCGGAACGCGTTCCCGGGGCGTTCCGCTTTGAGCTCTTTGAGGCGGGTGGTGATGTTGGCCTTGTTGATCTTGTCGAGTTCGGCGAAGGCGCCGTCTTCGCTGCTGTGTTCTTCTTCGAGTTCGGTGTGTTGGGCGGTGAGGCTTTCAAGCTTTGTCACTTGGGTGTCGAGCGCGGCTTGCTCTTTGGCGAAGTAGCGGGCGATGATCAGCTCCTTGGGCACGAGGTCGCAGGTCCAGCCCCGGTCGATGGTTTTGTCGGGCTTGCCTTTGGCGCCTTTCTTGGTTTCGAGGATGCGGCTGGTCTTGGCGACCCAGCCATCGATGGCGATCTGGTAGGTGTCGTCCTGGAGCGTCTCGGACCAGTAGTCCATGAGGTGCTGATAGACGGCGTAGGGGTCGATGAGCGGCTGGCCGTGGTAGTGGGCGAAAAGTCCTTCGGAAAAGCCGTGGATGAAGTCCTTGGGATTAAAGCCCAGACACAGGCGCTTGAGGTCGAGGCTTTGTCGGGCGGACCACACTTCAAAGTGGGTTTCGAGCTGTTTGGTAAAGTTTACGAAGTCGGGATGCGCCTGTATCGATTGCGAAGGACTGATGGCTGAGGACGGATTGTTTGCTCCGCTATTCGCCATCCGTCCTTCGTCATTCGTAAGCGCGACGTAGCCTTCACGAAGCGGCTTAAACAAGCTGGCGCGTAAATTCGGGCAAACGACCCAATACTTCTGAAGCGCGTCGACGTCGCGCTGCGGGATGCCGCCTTGGAGGTGGGCGGCGATGTCCTGAATGTCTTCGGCGGGCCGGTTGTCGATGTAGCGGGGGAGGTTGAGATTGAAATCGTTTTTCTCGATTTCTTCAAAGCTGACCGAGCGGGCGTAGCCATCGACGGCCACGCCTTTGCTGTAGGCATCGACGATCTGGTGGATGTCGCGGGAGCGGAGGCGGTTCTTGTTGCCGTCTTTGAGGAAGCCGCCGGAGGCATCGATCATAAAAATGCCTTTGCGGGCGTGGGCCTCGGACTTATCGAGCACGATAATACAGGCGGGGATGCCGGTGCCGTAAAACAGATTGGCGGGGAGGCGCGATGATGGCCTTATTGATTTGGTCGCCAATGTCTTTGCTGCCCTTGAGCGCGGCCATGTCCTTGAAGCCCGCACCGGCGGGGATGGTGATGGGGGCAAAGGGCTGGCCCGCGTATTTATCGCTGATGTATTTCAGGAAAAGGAAGACCAGAACGTAGTCCTTATACTGAGAGGCATCCATCCCGCCCCGGAGTTCATCGCAGCTCGCCCAAAGCGAGGAGTAGAGTTCAGATTTCTTGATTGCCATTCGCTATAAGCGAGCAAGCCGAAGAAACGCGTTAGAGTCTAGTCGATATTCTTTGAAAGTCGCGCGATGGAGAGTTTATTTCAAGCAGTTCGGCCTTTGATGCAGTTATTCTACTACCTTGAGCACTGCCACGTGAATAGCGCGCACCTGCTCTTCGGGCAAGCCACCGTCAAATTCGACAGTTGTCGGATCGGCATCAAAGAGGGTAGCATACAAAACACAGGCGGCGAGATACGCGCCCGGAGCGGCTGGATGGCTGCCGTCACCTTTATAAAGCTTTTCGCCGAGTTCCGGATTATCTTTCCGTAGGACGGCCCAAGCCTGTCCGACCGGAGCAACTTGCGCATCACATTTCCGAGCCGCTATTTTATAGGAATTGCTCAACGCCTTCTGCATCGACTTGTAGGTCGGAAAGAGGTGCGCGTTCTGCTTGTCGCCATCGCGTCGTCCCCAGGTTTCATAGAAGACGGTCTTGGCCCCCACATCATCAATGATGCGGTCAATTTTCCGGGCCGCATCCATGAATTTTTCGGGGAAGATCGCTGGCGTCTGGCTTTGATCCTGCAACACAACGACATCCCAGTTTACATCCCGGATTTTTGCCATTGTCGCATCATTTTCAAAGTGCTTTTCGAGCGTTCTACCGCCCGGACTGATGAAATCGATGCGGCACTCCTTATAGGGTGAAGCGGCTACAAATTTCGTGACCATGCCCCGGATTTGTCCGGTGTAGCTGTTGCCAATAAACAAAATTCGATCCGGGCGGCCTTCCAGGGCAGCCAGTTCCTCCAGATAGCGCTGGTCCTTAATACTGAGTTGACCCTGCTTTACCCGAAGCGTGGAACCGTCTTTTCCTTGAAGTGTGACCGAATCATCCGAATTTACTTTGATCAGCTGGGCCTGGATGCTCGTTCCGACCAAGGAATCCCAGGTCCGATACGGCTGCTCCTTGTCGTCCGCCGATAAATGCGCGGGAAGAATAAACACGGCAACAAGCAGAAGGTGTATGAGCTGCTTCATTGTGATTTTCATTAGAACCACTTTAACCTTCTTCGGATTAACGATTCAAGCGATCCGCATCACTCTCCTGTGATCAGTTCAAGACCTTGATCCGCGGGTTACGGAAGCGGTAGGTTTGGCCCTTCTCGCCGTGGTGCTGCAGGCCGATATAGCCTTCGGCATCGACGTCATCCTCATAATCAGTGCAGAGGGTGCCGTTGACAAAGATTTTCAGGTTATTGCCGCGGCACTCGATGCGGTAGAGGTTCCAGTCATTGCGCTTAAAGGCCTGCCCTGGGCCGTTGGTGAAAGCCTTTCCGGACACAGAGTCATTCGGTTTCTTGGGATTGAGCCACCCGCGGCGACCTTCGTCGTATAAACCGCCGGACCACTTGCGCTCGGATCCATCACACTCAGCTTGGTAGCCAAAGACCTTGTTCGGTTGCTTGTTGGCGCGAAACATGACGCCGGAATTCGCTTTGCCCTCAGGGAGGTGAATCTCCACTTCAAAAATGAAGTCAGCGAATTTCTCTTTTGTGCAAAAAAAGAATTTACGGTTGGCCGTCAGATGAATCTCTCCATCGACGATTTTAACTTCGCCCCAGTCGTAAGGATTTTCCCAATTTTCAAGGGACTTGCCATCGAAGAGAGAAACAAAGCCCTTTTCGGCAGTGGCCACACAGGAGATAGTCACCAGGCAGGTGAGGAATAATAATGGGATATATTTCATAATGAGATGGAATGGTCGTTAATAAAAATACTCGGGGAGGGACTTGTTCCGAGCGTAGAGACAAGACCGGTTCCAGCTAGAGCAGGAAACCGGACCACCCGTAGGGTGAAAGTCCCTCCATGATGAGTGAAGCGAAAAATACTCGGGGAGGGACTTGAACCCTCACGCCTTACGGCACCAGAACCTAAATCTGGCGTGTCTGCCAATTTCACCACCCGAGCTAAAGTGATTTGGGAAGCTTTGCTGCGCAGCTTCCGATGTCAATGCTGCGGGTGGTAAAATTGGTTCCACCCTTGAGGGGGGCGTCAGGTGCGGCCCGGACTCCCATGCTGCGGCAGAGATGAACCGCAGAGTGCGCTGAGGACGCTGAGGTCACGCCGAGTGTATTCAATTGAACTCACTAAGAATTCCCTTCCGCACCCTCGGCGGGTAGATGCGCAAGTTGGAGTCCCGTCCCGCTGAGCGCATGTGCGTCAACCTAAGGCTTTAACTTCTTGATTACAGGCGTGTTATCAAAATCCTCTTAGCTGTCAGCGAGGCGAAAAACTCCCCGCCTGCCCCCGCCTAAGCGGGGGATAGGAGGGGACAGAACGAATCGCCGTTCAGGCGATTCGTTCAGGGGTGGTTCCCCGCTTTCCACGGTGATTACATTGTCCACCATGCACCGAAACCACCCTGCACGCCCGCTCTGAACGAGCGGACATGCTGCCCCTCCTATCCCGTTGGGCAGGAGGGGAGCTTTGTAAACCTGAACAAAACGTTTAATATATGGAGTCAATATTGCCTTCCGATCCTTAGGTTGACGCACATGCGCTGAGCGGGACGGTCTCACTGGCGCTCCACCTGGGACCGAAGACCGTCCCGCTCAGCGGGACGGGACTCCAACAGGGCACACGACCCACCGAGGTCCAAATAAAAATACCGTGAGCCTTCCCCGACAGGCGTCAGGCTTTGATTGACGTCTCAAGATACGCCTCATACAAAACTACTATGCTAAATGGTATCTCTCCTGTGCTCGGCCCTGAGTTATTAAATGCCCTCTATCGCATGGGTCATGGCGACGAGATACTCCTCGCTGATGCACATTATCCCGGGGACACTTATGGGAAGCGAGTCATTCGAGCAGATGGACTCGGCATTCCACTACTGCTCACTGCGATTTTGCCTCTCTTCCCGCTGGATACATACGTCGATGCACCTATTGCTATGATGGAGCCGGTGGCCGGTGACGAGTTGGCCCCGAGTGTGGAAATATCTTTCCGCACTGCGATGGCAGCATCCGGAGTCGGCACCGAGACCAGAATCGAGCGGGTCAATCGCTTTGACTTTTATGAGCGCAGCAAGGCATGCTACGCAATTGTGATGACCAGCGAGATGGCTAAATACGGCAACATCATCCTCAAGAAAGGGCACGCAAATATTTGAGATCGCGAATTCATAGTCAACAACATAGGATTATCTAATGCCACTCACCCCTCACACTTCAATTCCAGGAAATTCATATTAATATTATGCCTAAAAACAAGACAGTCCTACTCGTCGCCAACGGCGACCTCCGCCTAACCGCGAATCAAAACTGCTGGAGCAAACAGGATGAGATGGAGCAAGAGCTCGCAACCGTCCTCGCTGGCCTCGGCGGAAAGATCAAGCGGGCACACCCTTATAAGCCCGAGGAGAAGCACGGCTTCATCGCAAGCCAGCGCGAAGGCATGGATGTCTTTGCCGGAATCGACCGCAAGGCACCGCTCATTATAGCGGAATGTGTCTGGCAATACTCCCACCATTTACTGCACGGCCTCATTTCCCACGAAGGCCCGATCCTCACGGTCGCGAACTGGAGCGGCACATGGCCCGGCCTCGTCGGCATGCTCAATCTCAACGGCTCACTCACCAAAGCCGGCGTAAAATACTCCACACTTTGGAGTGAAGACTTTAGCTCGGACAAACGCTTCCAGAAGAAGCTCAAGAAATGGCTGGATACTGGCAGCGTCAGCCACAGCACTTCCCACGTTAAAAAGTATAAGAGTAAGACGACACCCAACCGCCTCAAAAAGACTGCCGACAAAATCGCTAAGGATCTCGACCGCAACAAGGCGATCATGGGCGTGTTCGACGAATTTTGCATGGGCATGTATAATGCCGCCATCCCCGACGAGCTGCTCTTCCAAACCGGTGTATACAAAGAGCAGCTCAGTCAGTCCGCACTGTACGCCGAGATGCAGACTGTGACAAAGGCTGAGGCCGACGAAGTGTATAACTTCATCGTCAAAAAGGGCTTCAACTTCCACTACGGCCGCAACGGCAAGACCAGCCTGACCAAAACACAGGTTCTGGAGCAGTGTAAGATGTATATTGCCGCCTGCCGCATTGGTGACGCCTTCGGGTGTGACGCTATCGGCATTCAATACCAGCAGGGTCTCAAAGACCTTTGTCCCGCTTCCGACCTCGTCGAAGGCATGCTCAACAGCTCCGACCGCCCACCAGTGACAAATGCCAAAGGCGAGGTTATTCTTGAGGGCGAGACTTACCCGCACTTCAACGAAGTCGATGAATGCTGCGGCCTCGATGCGCTCATGACGAAGCGCTTGCACACCGCCCTTAAACAGCCCACCGAAACGACGCTGCACGACCTCCGCTGGGGCGATTGGGATCAATCCGGCACCACCGAAGAATACGTTTGGGTCTTTCTCATCTCAGGTTCCGCTCCGGTCGAGCACCACATCGGAGGCTGGAAGGGCAGCCACGGCTATCGTCAGCCCGCGATGTATTTCCCAAAGGGCGGTTCGACGCTCCATGGCATCGCCAAACCGGGTGAGATTGTTTGGAGCCGCATCTTCATCGAAGATGGTAAGCTCAAGATGGACCTCGGCCGCGCTAATGTCATCGAACTTCCGAAAGAAGAAACCCAGCGCCGCCTCGACGAGACCACCCCACAGTGGCCTATCATGCACGCTATCACGTATGGCGTGAGCCGCGACCAGATGATGGCTCGCCACAAGGCCAACCACATTAACGTAGCCTATGCGAACAGCGCCAAGGAAGCTGACGACTGCATGTATGCCAAGGCCGAACTGGCCAAACAGATGGGCATGGACGTCTATCTCTGCGGCAAGAATGCAAAAGGTAAAAAACTCTAAGACACTATGATTATGAAAATATTATTATTAACCTTAATTACACTTGCCTGCATGGGAAAAATGTCAGCGGTATCCATTGTCTACGAGGGCACATCCGGCCCCGGCGCCGGTAAGCACGTCGTTTTTCTCGCCAGTGATCACGAATACCGGTCCGAGGAAACCTGCCCTGCCCTCGCGCGCATTCTAGCCAAGCACTACGGCTTTAAGTGCACGGTTGTCTTCGGCACCGATGCGGACGGATATATCAAGGCGGGGTCCTCTGAAATCAGCGGCATCGATGCACTGCGCGATGCTGATCTGTTCTTTGTCATTAGCCGCTTCCTCAACCCACCGGAGGAGCAGATGGCGGAAATCGATGCCTATTTGCAACGCGGCGGTCCAGTCGTTGGCCTGCGCACTTCGTCGCACGGTTTTAAAATTCCAAAAGATTCAAAATTCCGCAAATATGACTTCAGATCGAAGGTCGAAGGTTTTGAGAAAGGCTTCGGTCACCAGATCCTCGGTAACACCTGGGTCGGCCATTACGGAAAAAACCATGAGCAGGCCTGTCGTCAGGAAATCGTACCCGCGCAGAAGGATCACGTCATCCTCAGTGGCGTCGGCGATAACATCTACAACTACGTCGGTGGCTATATGGCACATCCCGGACCGGACTTCACGGTGCTCGCTAATGTCCAGCCACTGCAATCCATGGACCGCGATTCCGGGCCCGACCCGGACAAGCCGGCAGTGGCCTCCACCTGGACCCGTCACTACGAGGATAAGGATGGCAACAAGCATCGGGTCTTTCACTCGACCTCGGGCACATCCGAGGACTTCCTTGAAGAAGACTTTCGCCGTCTTATCGTTAATGGCATGTTCTGGACCATGGGAATGGAGGATGCCATCCAGCCGGATTTGGATATCAGCTTCGTCGGCCCTTACCAACCGTCAGGTTTCTCCTTCGACGGTTCCATGCCCGGCATCAAACCATCCGACCTGAAGGGCTGGGAATCCCCTATCATGCCCAAACCGGGGAAAGTAAGCTGCTGTAAATAATAGACATCATCCTGTTGCTCTCCTTCAAAACTTTCGGGATTTGAAGGTAAATTGCTCAACCTCACACTCTCTTATAAAACATGCCTTTCCACGGGCGTAAGTCCTCATCGACGGGCGAGACGGTTGTACAAAATTTCCTGATCGATTAAAACACATCACCAGCTTAAACCAAATCCATGGCAGTAGTTCGACTCATCCCTCTAGCACTCCTCATTTGCATGCTTCCTGCCTCGGGAGAAGAAAAGCTCAAAGCACTGATTGTCGACGGCCAAAGCAAGTTAAAGGTAGACGCAAAAGTAGCTACAGGACCAATTGGGGACAAATTCCAAGACTACACTGTTCAGATACAGGTGGACGGGGTCCAGCGCGACAAAAGCTATACGCTGAAAAGTTTCACTGATGAAACCGGTGTCTTCGTTAAGCTCGGTTCTGTACTCTGATTATTTTATAGGCATTCGTAATTTATGAAAAATATCATCTTCCGCCGAATTTCCCCATTTCTTGCCATTATTCTCCTCTCAGGATGCGCCACAACTCGCAGCGACTACGAGGAACCCAAGGTTGACGTCGTCGGCATCGAAAAAAGCGAGGCCGACTCCGAGGTAGCCGCCTTCACTCTGAAATTGAGGATCACTAATCCCAACGCGGAACCGATTCGACTCAATGGACTTTTCTATGAACTGAGCCTGGATGGGCTCGACGTGATAAACGGAACGGCACGCGATCTACCTGAAATTAAGGGCTACAGTAGCCAAATTATATCAGTGAGCTCAACCGCCAGCTTAATTAACAGCGTGCGCCTCGCAGCCGTCCTGATGAATAACCAGAACGGAGCAATCAACTACATGCTACGGGCAAAACTCGGAACCACCTCGCGTTGGCTGCCGGCAACGACAGTTAAAAAATCCGGCACCCTTTCATTGAACAATCTCTAGAACTTGAGAAGTGAATTCAGATCGTTACCTCTAATAAAGAATGAATCTCCCACGCATTTTTTCGTTAATATTTTGTTTGCTCGTTTTTTCGCTGAACGGCCTGCAAGCTTCGTATTTACAGAAATTCGAAGCCTGTGAACTCGTCCAAACAGATTGGGCCGACGGCGACAGTTTCCGAGTCCGCTTCCCGGATGAGAAGGAACATACGATTCGCCTCTATGGGGCAGATACAATTGAGACATTGGTCAACAACAGCACAGCAGCGCGCCGACTGCGTGCGCAGCGACGCTACTTCGGAATTTCAGGATATGGGAGCAGCCCTCAGGACTCTATAGAACTCGCAAAGAAGCTGGGGCAAGATGCAACGAAAGCAGTGCAAGAGCTACTCAAACAACCCTTTAACGTATACACCGCTTTTGCTGACGGCCGAGGCTCAACCAAACACCGCCGTATTTATGGCTTCATCGTGACAGCTGACGGTGACGATTTAGCAACTAAGCTAGTAGAAATGGGCTTAGCACGCGCTTTTGGTGTTTACCGCTCGACGCCTGACGGCTCCCACCGCGATGAGTATATCGAAACGTTAAAAGATGCTGAATTTGTTGCCGCGAGACGGGGCTTGGGTGCGTGGGAATATACCGACTGGAACGCGCTACCCAGCGAGCGCCGCGCGCAGCGCCTGGAGAACGAGGAAGATGCGATGGCGATGGGCCAAAGGGTGCCTGACGGCCCTATCAATATCAATAGCGCCGAAGCGGGCGAACTCAGAATGTTGCCGGGTATCGGCGATGTCATGGCCCTCCGAATTATCGAAGCACGACCATTTAAGCAGCTGGAAGATCTGCGAAAAGTTTCCGGAATCGGGCCTAAGTCCTACGAGGAAATCAGCAAGCTGATTGAACTTTAAAATGGTGGTGATTCTGAATCAGAGTGTTTTGTATTAATGGTTCAACGTTTATCTCAACGGTAAAAAGATTAAAGATGACTGTCATGAAACACTGGACTCTTCAACTCATTGCGCTCTGCCTGCTGCCAGTCAACCATCTAGCGGCGGAACCCCGGGACACCCCATGGGCGCTCGCTGTTCAGTGGGACAACGACCTACTCACAGGCACTGACGATGGCTACACGAACGGCTCACGAGTCGCCTTCACGCGCGCACTCAAGCTGGACGCGCCCGAGCATAGCCTGCTGCAGCGTTTTCTGAGATCGCTGACCGGCGCAGATCGGAATAACTTTTTCGATGACCTTCGCTTCGACAAAAGTGCGGTGCAAAACATCCAGTTTGGCGTGGGCCTCAGTCAATTGATGTTCACGCCTGACAACCCCAACGTGCCGACACCACCCGCCGGCGAACGCCCCTACGCGGGCTGGCTGGGTGCCGAATTTTCCCTCCAGGCCGCCTCAGAAAAATCTGCTAATACCGCTACCCTTTCAATCGGCACTACCGGCAAAAATAGCTACGCAGAGGAAAGCCAAGATTGGGTGCATCAAAATATATCAGACAGCCCGATCTTTCAAGGGTGGGATTCGCAAGCACCCTCAGAACTGACGATCAACCTGCACTTCGACCACAAAACCCGACTGTCCTTTCTCGACGACTTTAAGCGACCTATCGAGATGGACGGTTTCTACGAATGGGGCGCATCACTCGGCAACTTCAGAACAGATGCGTATCTAGGCGCATTCCTACGCACTGGCTACAATCTCCCCGCGAGCTACACCACGCCCCGCGTTCAACTTGGAAGCTTCACCGATACAATCTTCGGAAAGAATGGGGCAAAGCAGACTGACTTCTCATTCTACGGATTCGTGGGAGCCCGCACTTACGCGATTCTTCACGACATCGCACTCGATGGCCCTCTTTTTCGCGACTGGGCAGAGTCAGTCGATTCCGAGCCGATCGTTGGCGAGATCACTTTCGGTGTGGCCGCACAGTGGAAGTGCATTGAATTAAGCCTGGCTCACAATCTTCGCAGCGACGAGTTCGACGGACAGCAGAACCGTTCACGATACGGCTCGGTACTCTTTCGAATCGGGACTCAATTCTAGAGCAGCTCACCCTACCGCCCTCGACGGATCTCAGAGCCCTTGAAGGCGATACGCACCCGGTAAACACGCTTGAACCGGGTCTTAATCTTGAAGCTTTTCGGGTCGATGGACTCCGGGATCTCTTCCCTGTTGATATCGACGATGGCATGGTAGCCACGCTCGGAGAAGATATCGATCAACATGGCCAGTGCATCGGGGTCTTCGAGAATAAGGTTTTCGGTATTTACAACCGCACTGCCGGAAATCGCGTGACGCTCGACGATAGGTAGAAACTCTACTTTAATCAGGTCGATAACTTTCTCAAACAGCTCAGTCTGGCGCTCAGCGTAGCGATCTAGTCGATCAACGAGGTCCTGCCGGGCATGTTTAGAGAGCGTAGCAGCAACCGGAATCTGGGAGACGCGGTCGTAAGTGGCTTCGTCGAGTTCAAGCGAACCCTGATAGCGAAGCTCTTTATCAATGCGCTTACGAACTTCTTCGATTGGGCCGTGTGCGTTGATGAAATGATAGAAGAAAATTTCGCGCAGATCCTTCAGCGCACCGTAAGTCTTTTCTTTAAAAGTCCGGTAACGATTGAGTGCCGCATTCGGGTCGAAGTCGGTCGGTCGGAGCTCCATCTTTTCGCCAACTCCGGTTTCCTCGACCTCAGCATTGTGCTCCATCGCCTCTTGTCCACGGTGCAGCTGGCGCTTCACGCTCTCCTTCTCGTCGATAAAAAGCACTACAATATGGAAGTGTGGTTTCTTGAAGCTTTCAGCAAAGAGCGTTTCGCTGAACTTATTCCTTAGATCTATCAGCTTCTGATACAGCATTTTGACGCACTCGACCTGCACTTTTGTCCGGGGAAAACCATCGACGACTGCGCCGGATTTGAAAATGGGGTCAAGTAAGCGGCGGAGCATGATCTCAATCACCTCCCGGTCACCAACCAGCATTCCCGCATCCTTCATTTTTTTGGCTTCCTTAGTATCCAAAAGCGAACTCACCACAAGGGGCGGCGCAGTGAGGTCACGGTATTGCATGATGAAGTCGGTATTTGTGCCCTTACCGGCTCCGGGTGCACCATTCAACCAGAAGATCTCTTTCGGGAAGCGCAGATCTTCTTCACCCAGTTCTTCTTCCAAGGCAGACCATACTGAATTGAATATTATCTGAGCATCCTTAACCTCTAGGTCCTGGACTTTCTCGTTTTCAACGGATGGTTTTGTGGCTTCTTCGGCGGGGGCCATATTCTGTTACTGTGAGATTGAGTGTTCTATTTAAGAGGATTGATGTAAAGTCTACTAAGCTTCAAGCACTGATCTGCCCGAGCTGAACTTATTCATGCGTAGGGCGCCCGCGTGATCGATGGTTTCTGGGTTCGCGGAAGACAAATCCGGGCGGCAGCCTCTTCAAAATCCTCTCCGCCGGATAGGATATCGATCTCAAGGCGTAAGTAATAGACAGGTATAGTGGCTTTGATGTCTTCAAAAAGCCGCACGGCATCCTTCTCGGTGGTCACTATCATATCAAGCTTGTGCGCTGCGGCATTTCGGTAGATGCGCTCTATCTCCTGACGCGTAAAGCGGTGGTGATCAAGAAAACGCTGGTTGTAGCGGATCTCCGCCCCAAAGCCCCGCAGCATGGACTCAAAGCTCTCGGGTGAGGCAATGCCGCTAAAAGCTGCGATACGTGCATCCTGCAAAATACTGAGGGGCAACTCTTCGCCAGTATTCACGCACTTCAGGAATTGCGGCTTGTGGGCACACTCAATAATTTCAGCCTTTGGATTGTTTTCGCGGATCAGCTCCATCAGAGCATCATCGCGCACCCCGTCGGACTTGGTCAGAAATATGTAGCTGGCCCGGTTAAGATGCTTGATTGGCTCACGTAAGATTCCACGCGGCAGCATATGTTGATTGCCGAATGGATTCGTTTTATCCACGAGCAAGAGGTTTAGCTTACCTTTCAATGGCAGGTATTGCAGCCCGTCATCAAGGATCAACGTATCACAGCCAAATTTTCGAATCGCGTAAGAGCCAGCCTTCACCCTGTCCTTGTCGCAGAGAACGACAACGCCGGGCAGGTTACTGGCCAGCATAAAGGGCTCGTCCCCAGCTACCTCCGAGTCGAGCAGCACCTCCTTGCCATCGCTAACAATCTTCGGCGGGGCTGCTTCCCCATGAGTCAGCTTGCGCCACAGCTTCTTGTGCAGTGGTTCTTTCTTGCTCTTATACCCACGGCTCAGGATGGCGACCTTTCGGCCGCGCTCCGTCAGGATACGCGCAAATTTCTCCACGACCGGCGTCTTACCCGTGCCGCCCACGGTGAGATTCCCTACTACAACGACAAGGCAGCCCAGGGGCTTATTGCGTAAAATGCGGTGCTTATACAAATAGTAGCGCAGTTGCACGGCACCACTGAAGACATAAGACAACACGTAGAGGATATTGCCCATGAAATCCGCGGCCCGGCCATGACGCCGATCGTAGATCACATCCGCAGTAAACTGGGCGAAATCATTCGCCCAACGGATAATTTTATAACGGTATCGACGTAGCTTTAGCATTGTTAAAGTGAACACTTTGACGAGTCACATAGATTTTGAAAAACCAGAAAGAGGATTGACGCCAGTATTAATCACCTCTTTCTACGGAAAATCCGTCCAGCCTCCGTAATCCACGGGGGCTTCGCCGCATTTATTGCCTGTTGCCGCTCCTGATACATGAAATATCTCATCATCGCAGAAAAACCATCCGTCGCGACCGATCTCTCCAAAGCCCTCTCCAGCGAGCTGGGGAAGTTTACGAAAAAGGGGAAGTCGCGTGATGCTCAGTATTTTGAAAATGACAAGGCTGCTATTACTTCAGCCGTAGGCCACCTCGTCGAACTCAAGATGCCCACCGGACCAAACGGCAAAAACCTCCCCTGGAAGTTCGATGTGCTGCCGGCCATTCCCGAAACGTTCGAGCTACAACCCATCGAAAAGACGGAAGGGCGGCTGAAGCACGTGCTCAGTCTGGCGAAGAAAAAAGAGTTCGACGTCATCGTCAATGCCTGTGACGCGGGCCGCGAAGGTGAGCTGATCTTTCAATATATCATGGACATCGGCAATATCCAGACGCCTGTCGAACGCCTCTGGATGCAGTCCATGACCACCGGTTCGATTAAAGAAGCCTGGGGTAAACTACGAAAAGGCGAGCAGATGAGCAACCTCGCCGACGCAGCGAAGTGCCGATCCGAATCGGACTGGCTCGTGGGCCTGAACTCGACCCGCGCATTGACCTGCTTCCGCTCCCGCCATGGCGGCTTCAATATCACGGCTGCCGGACGCGTGCAAACGCCTACACTCGCAATCCTCGCCAAGCGCGAGCGCGAGATCAAAGCCTTCAAACCGGAAGACTACTGGGAAGTGCATGCCGACTTCGCCGTCGCAAAAGGCAACTATGAGAGCAAGTGGATCGACCTAGCCTTTAAGAAAAATTCAGAGAAGCCCCACGGCCGCGCCGAGCGCATCTGGGACAAAGCCACCGCCGATGCCATCCAGACCCGCTGCGTGGGCAAGACTGGCATCGTAACCGAAGAGAAGAAGCCAACTAAGCAAATCGCGCCGCAACTCTACGACCTCACCACTCTCCAGCGCGAGGCCCCATTCACCGCGAAAAACACCCTCGGCCTCGCCCAAGCACTTTACGAGCGCCACAAGATGCTCACCTACCCGCGGACGGACTCCCGCTACCTGCCCGAAGACTACATGAGCAAGGTGCACGAGACGATGCGCGACCTCGCCAGCTCTGGGCACCCTGTCGGCAAATGGGCCGCCGATGCCATCGAGAATGATCGCCTCAAGTTCAACAAGCGCATCTTCAACAACGCCAAAGTCTCTGATCACTTTGCCATCATTCCGACCGGCCGCGTCGTTAAGCTCAACGATCAGGAGTCCAAAGTTTACGACATGGTCGTGAAACGTTTCATCGCCGTCTTCTTCCCCCACGCCGAATTCGAAGTTACCAAGCGGCTCACTACGATTAATAGTGGGGATGCCACCGACACCTTTCTAACCAACGGCAAGACCCTGACCGAACCGGGCTGGCTCGCCGTCTACGGACGCGTTGCCGGTGTCGCGGCCTCAAAAGACGAACTCGTCGCAGTCGAAGAGGGCGAAGACGCACAGACCGAGACCGTCGAAGTCGAAGACAAAGCCACCAAGCCTGCCGCCCGCTATACAGAGTCCACTCTGCTAGCAGCCATGGAAGGTGCTGGCAAACTCATTGACGATGATGAACTCCGCGAAGCCATGGTCGAGCGCGGCCTCGGCACACCAGCCACCCGCGCCGCGACGATTGAAGGCCTCCTCCGCCAGAAATACATCGCCCGCGAAGGGCGCGACCTCAACGTGACGGGCAAAGGCCTTCGCCTCATTGAGCTCTGCGAAGAGATGGATATCAAAGCCCTCAGCTCGCCCTCCATGACCGGAGACTGGGAAGCCAAACTTAATAAAATGGAACGCGGCGAAATCGACCGCAAGACCTTCATGAAGGAGATCAACGGCTTCACCACCGAAGTCGTCGAAAAAGCACGCTCCCACATGCAGACGCTCGTCAACCGCGTCTTCCCGGACCTCGATTGTCCCTGCCCGGCATGCGGCGCGGCCCGCCTCAAGCAGACCGACGCTACCTACGAGTGCCGCGAGCAGGAGTGCGACTTCCGCGTCTCTAAGCACATCGCCGGCCGCAAGCTTAGCGTAGAAGAAGCGAAGGAACTCTTCACCGCTAAGGCATTGCCCGAAGTCGAAGGTTTCGTCTCCCGTTTCAACAAGCCATTCAGCGCCGCACTCAAGCTCGCGCAGACTGTTTCCAAGACCGGCAAGCTCGGAAAATGGAAAACAGAGTTCGTCTTCGACGGTGACGAACCCGACTCCGCCGAAGAACTGAGCGACGATCAAATACTCAAAGAGCTGACCCTCCAGAACGGCACCGATGCCAAGCTCTATGCCACCGACAAGGCCTACTACGTGCCCGCCATTAAAACGAAGGAAGCCCCGGAAGGCTTCCGCCTAGGCAAGACCATCCTCCAAAAAGAGCTCCAGCCCGCCGAAGTCGAAAAACTCTTCACCGAAGGGAAGACCGCCCTACTTGACGGCTTCATCTCCAAGCGCACAAAGCGCGGCTTCAAAGCCCACCTCACTCTTAACTTCGACACGGGCAAAATAGGCTTCGAGTTCGCCCCGAGGCCCGCCAAGAAAAAGACTGCCAAGAAAAAATCGTAATCTCGCTGAAACGCGAGTAGCGCGACAAATTGGTCATCTCTTCGTAAGTGAGTGTCAACGCTGCGCCTAATGGCCTTAAACAGATGACATCGACCTGCCGCATACTCGAGTTAAACGAGGCGAATTTAGAGCATTGCAAGCAACTTCTCCAGGCAGGCCAGGTTGTCGGCGTGCCAACCGAAACAGTCTACGGCCTCGCCGGCAATGCGCTCTGCGAATCCAGTGTCCGGAAGATTTTCGAAGTTAAGGGCCGCCCGCTTATCGATCCGCTCATCGTTCACTTTGCATCGATTAGAGCGGCGGAAGCGCACGTCGTATTTAACGATGCCGCCCGCGAATTGGCAGCTAAATTTTGGCCGGGTCCTTTAACCATTGTGCTGCCTAAGAAAGATTCGATCTCTGACCTGGTCACAGCCGGCCTGACCAGTGTAGCAATACGCATCCCCGGACACCCGATTTTCCGCAGCTTACTGGATCGCCTGGATTTTCCATTGGCAGCGCCGAGCGCAAATCCTTTTGGCTACGTCAGCCCGACGCGACCGGAACACGTCGCAAAAACTTTAGGCGAGTTCGTCCCTGCCGTGCTCGACGGTGGGCCCTGCATGCATGGCGTGGAATCAACCATCGTTGACCTGCGTGATGCCGCTTCGCCAAAAATACTGCGTCCTGGCCCGATCTCGGCAGAAGCATTGGGGATCAGCTCTGAAAACAGCATCGAGTCAACGGACGAACGCGCCCAAGCTGCGCCCGGCATGATGACCCAACACTACAGTCCCAACACTATGGTGAAACTCTTTGAGCATAGCGGGCAGCCCACGAGCATCTCCCGGCACGACGCCGTGCTCTATAACACCAAACCGGCGACTCAAGTTTCAGAAAAGACTTACTGGCTCTCAGAGAGCGGGGATACTCGGGAAATTGCTCATAACTTGTTCTCGATGATTCAGAAGCTGGACGGCCTCAACTATCACTGCCTACACATTGAGCGCGTTACTGAGAGCGGGATCGGCATCGCAGTGAACGACCGCCTCAGTCGCGCAGCTGCGAGGAGATCCAATTAGAGACCTAATTAGCCTCGGCCCAGGCTAATTCACTTCGTCAAGCTTACGCTGCACTTCCTCGAGCTTCTGCTCGTTGTTGACCTGTTCAGTCACATTACGAGAGATACCCATCGTTCCGACAATTCGTCCGGATGTATCATGCAGCGGAACCTTAGTCGTATTGACCCAACCGACCGAGCCATCCTCCAGTGTTTCCTTTTCAATTTTACCGATGACGGGCTTGCCGGTGCTCATGATCTCACGTTCATCTTTAAACGATTGCTTGGCGTGCTCTTCGGCAAAGAGGTCAAAGTCGGTTTTACCGACCAGATCTTTCGCTTCTTTCCCATAATTAGAAACCATCGCTTTGTTGACCCGGATAAAACGACTAGCCTTGTCCTTAAAATAGATCGCGTCAGGAATATTGTCCAATAGCTCATTCAGAAGTTCTTGATCTTTCTCACCTTCCTTCTGCGCCGTGATGTCGCGCGAAACACCCATCGTTCCGATCACGCGGTCGAACTTGTCTGTAAGCGGAAGTTTTGAGGTATTGACCCAAGCCACGCTACCGTCATCGAAAGTAAGCTTCTGAACTTCGCCAAGCACCGGTTCGCCGGTGCGCATAATCTTTTGCTCTTCTTCATATGCCGGGCGAGCACGCTCTTGCGTAAAGAAGTCGAAATCACTTTTTCCGACCATCGCTTCGGGACTTTTCTTGTGCTTATTCGCCTTAGCACTATTAACCCGGATGAAACGGCTATCACGATCCTTAAAATAAATGGAATCGGGCAGATTATCCAAGAGTCCACTGAGTAATTCTTGATCCTGCCGACGTTGAAGATCTGCGCGGCGACTACCAAGCGCACGTGTGATGCGTAGCGTCAGCTCCCCCTCCTTCAAAGAATCGGCAATTACCATGTCGTTGATCAAATGCAACATTCCCTCGTAGGGCTGCAATTGCCCGTAATCCTCGCAAAGGCAAATCAACGCAACCGGACACTGGAGCTCGCCGACCCATTGAATAATTTCAGCGGCATCCTCTCCGCTCACACGCATATCCAGAATGACAGCATGGCAGAATGTTGGAAGATCTACACTCTGAATCATCTTCAAAGAGCTGAATGACGAAATCGAACACTCATCGGCAGCATTGAGTATCGGGCGCAGTTCTCTTTCCCCGTCGACATCGCTAGAGCCGAAGTAGACAAGTTTGCGCGGATTTTCTTCGAGGATTTTCAGGGTAGTTGACATGACACAAACAGTGATTGTTTGACGAATAAAAACAAGCAAACAATTTTCCTACACATCCCACGGTATTTTTATTTGAGAGAGTAATTTGAGATGAGTTGGTAAGCGAAGGCCTGATCGTATTGCGCGGTTTCGATGACCCGAGGCCATGAAAGATGAGTCAAAAGCCTGGCTTTGATGACGAGTAG
>Ga0307981_1000579_pt1 | contig 35964 bp, 36 predicted proteins | sample OrgLakmetagen987_FD_201849 | JGI IMG/M metagenome (GOLD analysis project Ga0307981, IMG submission 201849) | Saline water microbial communities from Organic Lake, Antarctica - #987 | ecosystem: Environmental > Aquatic > Non-marine Saline and Alkaline > Saline | place: Antarctica: Organic Lake... | reverse complement strand
ACACCGCAGGCGCAGGCGATGCAGGCGTGGCCGAGGCCTTCGTCATCTTCCGACCCACGGACCAGATCCTCTGGGCGCTGGTGGACGGCGCGGGCGAGGCCGAGATCACGCTGCTGCTCAATGGTCAGGAGTTCGATCTGCTGGGCTAGGCCCGGGTGTTCAGGCCCGGGTGTTCAGGCCCGACCGCCCGTCGCCGACAGATGCAGCGCCGAGACGCCCAACGTCTCGAGCGCAGCGGCCCATTTCCGGTCATCGGGCGTGTCGAACACAAGCTCGGGCGAGGCATCGCAGACCAGCCAGCCGTTCTGCGCAATCTCGCGTTCCAGCTGGTTGGGGCCCCAGCCCGCATAGCCCAGCATCATCAGCGCCTGCGCAGGACCCATGCCGCATGCCAGTTCCTCGAGGATATCCAGCGTCGCGGTCATCGCGAACCGTTCGTCGACCTGCAATGTCGACACCGGCGAGGTGTAATCCAGCGAATGGAGCACGAACCCGCGCCCGGTCTCGACCGGCCCGCCGAAATGCACCGCCAGATCGCGGGCCTCATCGGTGAATTTGATCGACAATTGCTCGAACAGGCCCGACATGCGGATATTGGCATTGCGGTTGTTGATGATAAGCCCCAGCGCGCGTTTGTCGGAATGGGCACACAGAAACACCACCGACCCGGCAAAGCGCGTATCGCCCATGCCCGGCATGGCGATGAGCAGCTTGGCCGTCAGGTCGTCGGGGGTATGATCGCGCATTGGGCTGGGTTCCGGCCGGGCTGATTGGACTGACCGCCATCATGCCGGGCCGGGTGACATGGCGCAAGCGGGCTTTGTGCGGCGGCGATCATGACAGCAGGCTAACCGCAACGTGACTTGGCATTTCAGCGCGGATCGCACATCTGTTCCGGATGATCAAAATTATGCTCACCCGCGTGCTCTGCGCGCTTGGCCTTGTGGCTGCCTTGCCGACCCTCGGGATGGCGCAGGATTTCGACGATGTCATCGCCGCGCGCGTGCTGCCGGGCTGGACGCTGCCGTCGGGCGACCGAATGGCGGGAATCGAGCTGACATTGGCCGAAGGCTGGCACACCTATTGGCGCACGCCGGGCGATGCGGGCATTCCGCCAGTCTTTGGCTGGCAAGGCTCGCGCAATATCGCCGAATTGCAGATCAGCTGGCCCACGCCCGAGGTTTATGACCAGAACGGCATGCGGTCCATCGTGTATCACAATCGCGTGGTTCTGCCGGTGCGGATCGCCGCACGCGATGCCGATGCGCCCGTGCGGCTGCGCGGGACGGTCGATCTGGGGGTCTGCGACGACATCTGCATTCCCAAGAGCATTACCTTCGACGCCGAATTGCCCCCCGGCAGCGCCAAGCCCGATCCGCGCATCGTATCGGCGCTGGCCGCGATCCCCTATTCGGGAAACGAGGTCGGGGCGCGCGGTGTGACCTGCACATTGAGCCCTGCCTCGCGCGGCATAGCCCTGCGCGCCGAGATTTCAGTGCCCTCTGCCGGTGGACCCGAGGTGGTGGTGATCGAGACGGACAATCCCAACCTTTGGATCGCCGAGGCGCAGACGCAGCGGCACGGCGACGTTCTGGTCGCCGAAACCCGTCTGGAGCATGTGGAGGGGGCGAGCTTTGCAGTGAGCCGCTCGGGCCTGCGCTTTACGGTGCTTGGCGCGCGGCATGCTGTGGATATTCGCGGCTGCACGGCGAAGTAGTCCTGAACCTGGGCTACCCGGCCCGCCGGCGCCCCCGCAACGCATAGGCCATCACCGACACCACATAGACCACCACGATCAGCGTAACAGCCCCGACCAGATACAGCCCGAATGCCGCCATCAGCGGGGGCACGGCATCCAGCGCGGGCAAGGCTGCCAGAACCGGCAAAGGCAGCGCGCCGGTCACCGCGACGGACCCCATCGTGACCGCCAGCCAGCCCAGCACCCCCAGCAGCGCCAGCCAGACCGTGCCGCCGACGCTGCTTGGCATCCGCAAGGCGCGGCGCATCGAGGTCCAGTAGCGCTGCACATCATGCTGCATCGCGATCAATGCGGGCACCACCAGCAACACCAGCACCATGCCGAACCCCAGCCCGTAGACCAGCGTGATCACCGTGGGTTTGAGGAATTGCGCCTGGCTTGATTGCTCATACAGCAGCGGAGTGAGGCCCAGCACGGTCGTCAGCGTCGTCAGCAGCACGGGACGCAGCCGGTCCGCGGCACCGTCGATGATCGACGGCACCAGACCGCGGTCCTCGGCATATTCGTCGATCGTGGTCACCAAGACTATGGAATCGTTGATGATGATGCCGGTCATGCCCAGCATGCCCACGACGGTGAACATCGACAGCGGCACCTCCCACGCGACATGGCCATAGATCGTGCCGACAAGGCCGAAGGGGATGATCGCCATCACCACCATGGGCCGCGTCCAGCTGGCAAAGACCCACGACAGCACCAGATAGATGCCGCCCAGCACCGCGATCAGCCCCAGAAACGCATCACTCAGAAAGCGGTCTTCCTGCTCGCTCAGGCCCGACATGCGCCATTCGACCTGGCTTTCGGCGGCAATATTGGGCAGGATTTCACCCTCCAGCGCCTGCATGATCTCTTCGGCGCGGGCCGGGTCGTCTTCGGAAATATCGCCGGTGACGCTGATCAGCCGGATGCCGTTTTCGCGCCGCACGGTCGAAAACCCGGTGCGCCGTTCGACGCTGACGATGTCGGCCAGCGCCACGTATTGCCCTGCGTCGGTGCGCAGCTGCGTGCGTTGCAGGAAATCCGCCGTCAGCTCGCCCTCGGGCAATTCCACCCGGATCGCGGCAGAGCGCGGCCCGTCGGGGTATGTCGCAGCCTCGATCCCGCCGAGGCGGTCGCGCAGGACCCGGCCCAGACCGTCTATGCCAAAGCCCAGCGCAGCCCCCTGCGGGGTCAGCTCGAGGATCAGCTCTTCCTTGTCATAGGCCAGATTGTCCTCGACCGCCGACACTTCGGAAAAGCGCAGCATCGCGGTCTTGAGCGCCTCGGACGCCTCTTTCAGCGTCACTGCGCTGGCGCCGAAAAACTGCACGTCGAGCGCGTCGCCGCCCGGCCCGGAGCGCCACGAGCGGAACGAGATCTCTTCGACCAGCGGATGGCGCTGCACCGCGTCCTGCAATTCGCCGACAAAGGCAAAGCTGGAATAAGAGCGCAGATCGGCGTCGATCAGCTCGATGGATATACCGCCCAGCAGGCTGTTATCCTTGGTGTCCGTGCCTGCCATGCCGCGCCCTGCGTTGCCGCCGATTTCGGCGATCACATAGTCGATGGGATTGATGCCGTGGCGCTCTTCATAGACTGCGCCCAGATCCTCGACCGCCTTTTGCATCAGGCGCATCATCGCCAAAGTGTCCGCGCGGCTCGCCCCTTCGGTCATCGAGAAATTGCCGGTGACCGACGATCGTTCGGGCGCGTTGAAAAACCGCCATTGCACGTCGCCGCGCACGAATATCGCCACCTGTGAGGCCAGAAGCAGGATAACCCCCGCCATCACGGCGTAGCGCGCCCAGATCACAAGGCGCATGAGCGGGCGGAACAAAGTGTCGCGCACCCAGCCAAAGCCCCGGTTCACCACCCGGCTGGGCATGTCATACCAATGCTCTTTGACGCTGCCGATGGCGTGGCTCATGTGGTTGGGCAGGATCAAGAAGCATTCGACCAGCGACGCGATCAGCACCGCGATGACCGTGAACGGAATATCGGCGATCAGACCGCCAAAGCGTCCGCCCACCGCGACCAGCCCAAAGAACGCGATCACCGTGGTCAATGTGGCGGAAAACACCGGCAGCGCCATGCGGTTGGCGGCGTTTTCAGCGGCCACGACGGGCGATTCGCCCAGGACCCTGTGTCGGTGGTCGGCGTGTTCGCCCACGACAATGGCGTCGTCCACCACGATCCCCAGCGTGATGATCAGCGCGAAAAGCGAGATCATGTTGAGCGTGATCCCGCCCACATACATCAGCGCGATCGCGGCGAACATCGCGGTGGGAATGCCTGCGGCGACCCAGAAAGCGGTGCGCGCGTTAAGGAACAAGAAGAGCAGCAGAACGACCAGCCCCAGCCCCGTGAGACCGTTGTCGATCAGGATGTTGAGGCGGCCCGTGATGGCCTCGGCCCGGGTGCGGATCAGGTCGATGGTGACGCCGTCGGGCAGGGTCGCCTCCATCTCGGCGGCGGCCTCTTCGACGCTGCGCTGGATGCCGATGGCGTCGCCCCGGTTGGTGCGGTCGACACGGATGCTGATGGCCGGGTTGTCGCCGACGAAATAGCTGCGGTCGCGGTCGATGCCCTGCACGCGCAAGGTCGCCACGTCGCCGATGGTCAGGTTCGATCCGTCCGCATTGGTGCGCAGAACGATGCCCGCGATCTGATCGGCCGAGCGTTTCTCGACGCCCGTGCGCACGCGGGTGTTGGCGCCGGTCACATCGCCTGCGGGGTCCGCGTCGACCTCTTGCGCGATGGCGGCTGCGATCTGGCGCATGGTGACGTCAAAGGCAATGAGGTTGACCGAGGGCACCTCGATCAGCGTCTCTGGCGCGGCCAGGCCCCTGATGCTGGTGCGCGTGACGCCTTCGGCAAACAGCCGCACCACCAGTTCATCCGCAAAGCGGCCCAATTGCGCCACCTCGACCGGGCCGGTGATGACCAGATCGGTGACCCGGTCACGCCACGCGCCGCGCCGCACATTGGGGTCGTCGGCCTCTTCGGGCAGGGTGTTGACGGCGTCAAGGGCGGCCTGCACGTCGTCGGCCGCGCGGCCCATGTCCCAGCCGGGTTCAAAATCGAGCGAAATGCTGGCGCTGCCTTCGCGGCTGCTCGCCTCGGAGGATTCGACACCTTCAACCGACAGGAGCGCAGGCTCCAGCACCTGCACGATGGCGGCGTCGACGTCTTCGGCACCCGCCCCGTCCCAGCGGACCGAGACGCTGACACTGTCGGTGACCACATCGGGAAAGAACTGTGCGCGCATGTTGGGCATGGCAAACGCACCCGCCGCAAGCATGATCACCAGCAAAAGATTGGCCATGGTCCGGTGACGGGTGAAATAGCTGAGGATCCCGCCGGCACCCTTGGGCATCTTGCGCATGGCCTAGCCCCCCATCCGGCTTTCGAGCCGCGTGACCACCTGTGCGGGCACCTGCGGCTGTTCCAACTGGCCCAGTATACGCGTCTTGGCCTCGGACGGCATGCGGTTGTTGCCTTCGACAAAGGCGACCAGGCGCGCGCGGCGTTCCTCGGTCAGTTCCAGCATTTCGGGCGGCTCGGGCTCTGCGCCACCGGGGCGCAGCGGCCGCACCTTGATGCCCGCACCCAGCAGCGGCGTGCGTTCGGCCACCACGTCGCGCCCCTGAAGACCGCGCGCGCGCACCAGCACATCATCGCCCTGACGGCGCAGCAGTTCGACCTCGATCACTTCCAGCCGGTCCTCTTCGCCGAGCACCAGAACCCGGCCCCCGGCATCCACCGCCGAGGCGGGCAGACGCACGACCCTGTCCAGCGGAGGCTCAGATATGCGGATCGTGACAAAATCACCGGGTTTCAGCCCGTTGGCCGCATCCAGCGAGGCAAAGAGCAGCCGACCTGTCTGGCCTTCGCCCACCGCAGCACCATCGCGGCTGAGCGTGCCGGTCGCGGTCAGGTCGGTGCCGAACACGTCCAGCGTGGCAGTCACATCGACATTGCGCAGCGCGCCGCCATCCTCGATCAGCCGTGCATATTGCGAGGTCGAGACGCGAAACGCAACCTCGAGCGCGCGCGGATCTATCAACAGGGCCAGCCGCTCGTTCTGGCTGACCAGCCCGCCCTGCACCACGGCGACCTCGCTGAGCGCACCATCGAACCCCGCGATCACGCGGGTGTCGTCCAGCCTGCGCTGCGCCTCGGCCAGGGCGATCTGTTCGCGCGACAAACGGGTGGCGGCCTGATCCACGCGCGCCTCGGCGCTGGCCACGGCCTGACGGCGGGCCAGCACCGCCTGACGCGCCGAGGATGCAGCCAGCTCTGCGGTCTCGACCGAGGCTGCGGTGCCGATACCGCGCTGCGCCAGATCCTCTTGGCGCTGAAACGCGCGGTCCCGCAATGCGGCCTGATCGCGGGCGGCGGTCAATTCATCCTCGGCCAGAGCCACGGCGCGCGCGGCTTCGCGTCCTTCGGCCTCGGCATCGAGGATATCGCTTTGCACGCGGTCCAGCGCGGATTGCGCATTGGCCGGGTCGATCTGCATCAGGAGCGCACCTGCCGTGACCGCTCCGCCTTCTTCGAACCCGTCGGCCAGCATCACGACATTGCCTGCGGCGGCGGCGCGCAATTCCAGCGTCCGGCGGCTTTGCACCTCGCCAAAGGCGGTCATCACGGGCGTTTCGGTGCCGAATTCCGCGCGCAGCACGTTGACGGCGAACACCCGTTCGCGCGCCTGCGGCACACGCGGCTCGCGCGCCATACGGTCCTGCACGGCGTCGCGCATCACGGTGCCCGCATAGGCCAAAAGCCCCAGCGTGACCGACAAAAGAAAGAGCCCCATCAGGCTCTTGCGTAAAAACCGCATACAAATCGCCCGTTTGCAGGCCCACATCGGACCCTGTCAAAGAGATAGCCGTGCAATCCCGAAAACCAACGCACAAGCCTGTTACGCAGACCGCAGCTATTTCCGTCGCTTATGTTCGTCCAGTCGCGGCATTATTTCCACAAAATTGCACGGGCGGTGGCGATAATCGAATTGTCTGGCCAGAATTTCGTCCCAGGCGTCCTTGCAGGCACCGGGGCTGCCGGGCAGCGCAAAGAGGTATGTGCCGTTCGCGACGCCCCCTGTGGCGCGGCTTTGCACGGCGGATGTGCCGATCTTTTGCATCGAGACAATGGTGAAGATGGTTCCGAAGGCGTCGATTTCTTTCTCATAGACGTCCCTGTGCGCCTCGACCGTCACATCCCGCCCCGTCAGGCCGGTGCCGCCGGTGCTCAGTATCACATCAATGGCCGGATCGGCGCACCACGCGCGCAATTGATCGGCGATCAGCGCCCGGTCGTCGATGACGATCTTGCGGTCGGCAAGGCTATGGCCTGCGTCCGTCAGCCGCTGCACCAGCGTGTCACCAGAGCGGTCATTGCCCGGTTCGCGGGTATCGCTGACGGTCAATACCGCGATGCGAACGGGAATAAAATCGAGGCTTTCGTCGATGCGCGACATGATGCGTCCTTTGAGCAAGGGATCCTAGCGGCACCTCCCCCGCACCGGCAGGCGCGGTCGGCTGAGCGCCCTGTCGATCTGCCTTTTTCCAAGCGGGCTTGCAAGGTGGTGGGCAAAGGAAACCGCATCTGTTTGCTCAATGGCGGGGTCCGGGCAGCGGCCTGTCATCTGGCTGCGCAGGTTGGTCAGATGTGTCTTGAGCGCAGGGATCACCCGGTCGTCGGGGATCGTCGGCCGGGTGTTGCGGGCATAAAACCGCGCGATGTCCAGCAGGCGTTGCGACAGGGCCGGAGATTGTTCAGGCGTCAGCAGATCGGGGCACAGTTGCATCATCGCCACGATCTGCGCTGTCCGGTCGAACAGACAGCCCGCAGCGCCATATCCGCTTTGGTCTTCGGCATCGTAGCGCAGGCCGGTTCGGGTAGTGTGTTCCGAGAGCAGAACAGGCCCCGGCAGTTCCAGGCGCCGTTCGGTCAGCGTGGCGCGGGTGGTTTTGTCCGGGTGCGTTGCAAAGATGTATGCGTAGTCGATGGCAAAGGGGTCGGCCCGCGCCGGGGGCGAGGCGAGTGCCATGAGACAGGCAAGAAGCAGGGCGCAGGCTCTGATCATCGGGGTGGTTTGGCACGTTCGGCAGGGACCGCGATAGGCGTATTATCCCTAGAATTGTCTTGAAACCCGGCTGGCAGAGTCCCCAGGCAGAATCGCTAGAGCGTCGCCAGCCGCGCCCTGATCTCCAGCAGATCCGCCCATGCGTGGCGCTTCATCTCGGGTTGGCCCAGCAGATAGGCGGGGTGGAGCATCGGCATCACCGGCAGGTCGAACGCCTGTGCCCAGTGTCCGCGCAGCCGGGTGATGCCGCGACGGCCCAGCACCGCGTCGCAGGCGATATTGCCCATCACGATCAAAGCCTTGGGTTGGGCCAAAACCACATGCCGCTGCAAAAACGGCAGCATCATCGCGATCTCTTCGCCGGACGGATCGCGGTTTTGCGGCGGACGCCACGGGATCACGTTGGTGATATAGGTGTCGACCGTGCGCGAACGGTCGATCGCGGCCAGCATCAGGTCCAGCAACTGGCCGGCGCGGCCCACAAAGGGCTTGCCCTCGCGGTCTTCATCGCGGCCAGGTGCCTCGCCTATGATCATCAGCGGCGCGCCGGGCACCCCATCGGCAAAGACCAGCTGACGGGCGCCGCGGCGCAGATCGCAATGCTCGAACGCGTCCATCGCGGCGCGCAGACCAGCCAGATCATGCGCCTGAGCGGCGGCATGTTGCGCGGCGGCGACGGCATCAATCGCCGCATGCACGACCGGCGCGACGGGCGCCGCAGGGGCCTTTTCCCTGGGTTTCCTCACGGGTGCCGCCGCCGCAGCAGCCGACTCGGACGCAGCAGCCGCCTCGGACGCCGCCAGCGCATAACGGTCCACCGGCGTTTCGCACAGCGTTTCCGTCACGCCAAGCTCTGCCTGCCAGTCAAGCGCCGCCCGCGCCACCCAATATTCACCCGCCGAATCCATATCCCGACCTTATCTGTCGCAGTCCCAAAGGCAAAGACGCGCAGGCCCAGCTTGCTCCTTGGCTGCGTCAAATCTATAACAGGGCGAGATTCAGGAAAATGCCATGGCCTTTGCGCACCGCCACCTCTTGGGAATCGAACACATCAGCCCGCCCGAGATCACCACGATCCTCGATCTGGCGGAGCGCTATGTCGCGCTCAACCGCCAGCCCAACAAGCACGCCGATGTGCTGGCGGGGCTGACGCAGATCAACATGTTCTTTGAAAACTCCACCCGCACGCAAGCCTCGTTCGAGCTGGCAGGCCAGCGGTTGGGTGCGGATGTGATGAACATGGCGATGCAGGCCAGTTCGATCAAAAAGGGCGAAACGCTGATCGACACGGCGATGACGCTGAACGCAATGCACCCCGATCTTCTGGTGGTGCGGCATCCGCAATCGGGTGCTGTGGATTTGCTGGCCCAGAAAGTCAATTGCGCGGTGCTCAATGCAGGCGACGGGCGGCACGAACACCCCACGCAGGCGCTGCTGGATGCGCTGACCATCAGGCGCGCCAAAGGCCGTCTGCACCGGCTTGTGGTGGCGATTTGCGGCGACATCGCACATTCGCGTGTAGCGCGCAGCAATATCCTGCTGCTGGGCAAGATGGAGAACCGTATCCGCCTCATCGGCCCACCGACGCTGATGCCTGCGGGGATTGCCGAGTTTGGCGTCGAGGTGACGTCAGATATGGAAGCAGGTCTGCAAGACGCCGATGTGGTCATGATGCTGCGGCTGCAAAAGGAACGGATGGACGGCGGGTTCATCCCGTCCGAGCGTGAATATTACCACCGTTTCGGTCTCGATGCGGAAAAGCTGCGCCACGCCAAACCCGACGCCATCGTCATGCATCCCGGACCGATGAACCGCGGTGTCGAAATCGACGGCACGCTGGCCGACGACATCAACCGCAGCGTCATTCAGGAACAGGTCGAGATGGGTGTCGCCGTGCGTATGGCCGTGATGGACCTGCTGGCGCAAAACCTGCGCGCCCGGCAGGCCAAACCGCGCGAGGTGATGGTATGAGCCGCCACATCGTCACGATCCCCATCGGGTTCGAGCCGATCGGTGAGGGCCGCGATGCCATGGCGCGGTTCGGGCAGGAGCGCGCGGCATGAGCGATCTGATGCAAATTCCCGACGGCGATTACGGCCTCGTGCGGCTCTTTGCCATCGAGGCCGAAGACGCCGATGACTGGGATACGGCGCGTCTGAGCGCCGAGATGCAGGCCGATCTGCTGCCCTTGGGGGTCGAGATCATCGGGTTGCGGGACCTCTCTGGTCTGGGCCTTGCCACCTATCTGGTGGACGGTCAGGGCGTCGACGAGGCCACGCTCGATGAAGACCGCCGCGTGCTGGATGCGTTGGTCGGGCATGTGGCCATCCTGCGCTCGACCGCGTTCGGCGGGCAGGCGCAGGAATTGACCATCGCACCGCCTCTGCGCTGGATCGGCAGCTGGCCCGAAGTGATCGAACCTGTGCGCTTTGATCCGCTGCCCGACACCGGTGTGCGCGGCACGCTCGAACACGCCGGCCCCACCGCGCCTGCGCCCAGCACGATGCGACTGCTGTGGCTGGTCCTGATCACCTTGGGAGTGGTGATCGTGGTCGTGCTGGTCATGGCGCTGGGTGGCAAGTAAAAGGCGCACATGACCGATACCGTGATTACCAACACCCGCCTGATCGACCCGCAGGCCGGCACCGACAGGCTTGGCGCGCTGCTGATCCGCGACGGGCGCATCGCCGCGATCGCTTCCGAGGACAGCCCGCAAGGGCTTGACGAGGTGCGCGGCCGAAGGATTGACGCGCGCGGTGCCTGCCTTGCTCCCGGTCTGGTCGATATCGGTGTCAAAGTCTGCGAACCCGGCGAACGGCACAAGGAATCCTTTCGCTCCGCAGGGCTGGCCGCAGCCGCAGGCGGTGTGACCACCATCGTCACCCGGCCCGACACCGACCCCGCCATCGACACGCCCGAAACGCTGGAATTCATCCATCGCCGCGCGCGCGAGGCATCGCCGGTCAAGGTCCTGCCGATGGCCGCGCTGACCAAAGGCCGCAAGGGCCGCGAGATGACCGAAATCGGCTTTCTCATGGATGCGGGCGCTGTGGCGTTTTCCGATTGCGACCATGTGGTCACTGACAGCAAGGTCCTGTCGCGCGCGCTGACCTACGCCGCCAGCCTGGGCGCGCTGGTCATCGGCCACCCGCAGGATCCGGGGCTGTCCGACGGGGCCGTGACCACATCCGGAAAATTCGCGTCGCTGCGCGGTCTGCCCGCCGTCAGCGCCATGGCCGAACGGATGGCGCTCGACCGCGATATCGCGTTTCTCGAGATGACGCGTGTGCGCTGGCATGCCGACCAGATCACCACCGCCCGCGCCCTGCCCGCCTTGGAGCGCGCCAAGGCCAATGGCCTCGATATCACCGCAGGCACCTCGATCCACCACATCACGCTGAACGAATTCGACATCGCCAATTACCGCACGTTCTTCAAGGTCAAACCGCCGCTGCGATCAGAAGACGACCGTCGCGCCATCGTCGAGGCTTTGGCAGCCGGGTTGATCGACATCGTCAGCTCCATGCACACGCCACAGGACGAAGAGAGCAAACGCCTGCCCTTCGAGGCCGCCGCCTCCGGGGCCGTCGCGCTCGAGACGTTGCTGCCCGCAGCCCTGCGACTGGTCCATTCCGGCGACATCGCGCTGCCCAGGATCATTGCGGCCCTCACGCTCAACCCCGCAAACCGGCTGGGCCTGCCGCAGGGGCGTCTGGTCGTGGGCGCACCTGCCGATCTGGTGCTCTTCGATCCCGACGTGCCCTTCGTGCTCGACCGGGCCAGTCTGCGTTCGAAATCGCGCAACACGCCGTTCGACGGCCAGCGGATGCAGGGGCGCGTGCGGATGACATTCGTCGACGGCACCTGCGTTTACGACCGGGATGCCACATGATGCCCGAGATCGTCTCCGGCGCGCCGCTTTTGCTGCTCTGGGCCTGTCTGGGCTATCTTCTGGGGTCGGTACCCTTCGGGCTGGTGATCACGCGGATGCTGGGTCTGGGCGATGTGCGCGCCATAGGCTCGGGCAATATCGGGGCCACAAATGTGCTGCGCACCGGCAACAGACCCGCCGCCGCGGCGACGCTGATCCTCGATGCCGGCAAAGGCGGCGCGGCTGTGCTGCTGGCCCGCTGGCTGGCCGGTGAGGACGCGGCGCAGATCGCGGGCTTCATGGCCTTTCTGGGCCATTGCTTTCCGGTCTGGCTGGGCTTCAGGGGCGGCAAGGGCGTGGCCACGTTCCTCGGCCTGCTGATCGCCCTGGCCTGGCCGGTGGGCCTTGCGGCCTGCGGAACATGGCTGGCCACGGCGCGGACGTTTCGCATCTCATCGCTGGCCGCCTTGATCGCCGCGACCAGCGCGCCGGTCTGGGCCTTTCTGCTGGGGCTGCCGCAGGTTGCGCTGCTGGCGGCCGCGCTGGCGGTTTTGGTGCTGATCCGGCATGCCGCCAATATTCGCCGCCTTCTGGACGGGTCCGAACCCCGGATCGGCGCCACCAGGGATTGATGGCCTGCAGGAGGTTTTCAGACCACATCCGCCCGTTTCCCGACCCGGCAAGCAACCCGGCCCCGATATCAACGAGCGGCATGGCGAGACGTTCACCCTGCCCGCGGACTTGGTCGCCGACGCCTTCGGCCTTGCCTTGGTACGGCATCGCGACCGGACCAGGGCAAGGCCGAAATCTGACAGCACACCCGACACGGCACAAGACACGGCACCTGACCGAAACAGCCGCGGCACGCCGACCGCATGATTTCCAGCACAAAACAAGTTTGCAGCCTTATTCCTTGATCTTTGAGCCCCTAGGTGAACTCATGTCCGGGTGTCAAAGCAGGGCCATCGGTCTCGTCATGAGAGTGCTACGCCAATCGTAGTCTCCGAAACCCTCGTTTGTCTGCTTGGGCGAAAGCGCCATGGCGACGCCTATGTGCTGCGAGCTGCGACAGTTCAAATTGCTCGACGACAAGGTCTGCATCTCGAGGACCTTAGGCGGCGAGGTGATCGCGCGCGAAGACACCTTTCCGCACCGCAAGCTGCCGCTGTTTCCCTGAATCAACGTCGATGCCGTGCCGCATGTGGGGGATGCCGGCTTTTCCCGGACCGGGCCAAATGCATGGCTGCCGGCGGACATCCCTTTATCCGAGGCGGAGAGCAGGTTTTCGGCAACAGCGGCGACGGATGGTCTGGCCGCATGTCTGGCCGCACAACTGGCCGCACAACTGGCCACCCCCAAAGCGACCACGCTGATGCAGTTGGACCGCACAACATGGTTTCAGGGAAACAACGTCACCTTCGTCAGAATGACGTTCCCCGCTGGATACACGCTGTGCAGCGGATACTGACGGTGCAGGGTCTTGAGTTTCGTCGCGTGCCCTCGGAGCCCTGACGCATTTGAACTTTGGGTCCGTCAGACGTTTGCTGAGCAATCCGCTGCCAGGCCATCCGGCGACGAAGGGATCGTTTACAGGATCGTGCGCAAATGGTGCCCCGGACTGAACAGCAAACGGACGCTCGTCACCGACGCCGCGCCATCCCAGGTCACGCGGTGTATCGCAAACAAGGCTGCATTTATCGGGCATCCGAGAATGGCGGACGCCTCTGGGCTGGCCGAGATGGCGGAAAACGAAATTTCGCCGTGCGTGTAGGGGGCGTGTCTCAACAGCCACTCGTTTGCGCTGATGGTTTCGAAACTTTCGGCCCGCGCATCGGGAACGACGCCCGGATCGACCCAGCGATCTTCAAAGGCATAGGGCTTGTCGTCGGCCAGATGCAGCGCGCGGATATGGATCAGTGGATGGTCCGCAGGTGTCTTCATCACCCCGCTGACGGTCGACGGTGGCACTTTTTCGCAGCGCACGGCCAGTCGATAGCCGTAAACCTGGCCGCGGTCTTCGATCTCCATCCGGATCACCGCGATATTGAGGGTCGCTTTGGCCACGGGCTGTGCCGCGACCCGCGTTCCGGCCTTGCGGCGCCGGTCCAGCAAACCGCTGTCGGCCAGGGATCGCAGCGCGCGATTGACGGTCGTTCGGGCGCAACCGAACTCCGATGCCAGTGCCGCTTCGGTCGGGATAAGATCACCGGGCTGCCATTCACGCGCGTGAATCCGGCGCAGGACCTCTTCCTGAACGCTTTGCCAGTTGCGAAAGGTAGCTGCGTTCATAAGGCGTCTTGCAGGCTGTTGAGCGTGCGCACATAGCCCTTGACGATGTCGCGCCGCGCCGAATGTGCGCCGTTCGTTACCATATGTCGCCCAGCCGACCAAACGTCCCGCACCAGCCGGTCGTCCGCGGCGAAGATCCAACTGTCCAGCACGGCATCGCCGCTGCGCCCGCACAGATGTTCGGACGTCGTATCGAGCGCCAGCATATCGGCCAGGTAGCCCACCTGCAGCCGTCCGGTCCGGCGCATGGCGGCTTGCGCCCCGCCTTGCAGCATGCCGTCGAACATCCGCCGCCCGGTGGATTTGTCGGCCGTGGCCAACGCCGCCCGGGTGCCGTCACGCAACCGCTGGGAATAGTCGAGCGTGCGCAATTCCTCGCTGAGCGAAATGCGGATATTGCTGTCGGACCCTATCGCAAACGCGCCGCCGTGATCCGTCCAGCGCACCGCGTCGAAAATGCCGTCGCCAAGGCTGCTTTCGGTGATCGGGCACAGGCCCGCAACCGCGCCCGACCTGGCGAGCCGGATCGTTTCATCGGGTGTCGTCTGCGTGCAATGGATCAGGCACCAGCGGTCATCCAGCCCCATATTGTCCAGGGCCCATGTCACCGGACGGGCGCCCCAATGGGCCTGGACCTCGTCGACTTCGGCGATCTGTTCGGCAAGATGCATGTGGATCGGCCCGTCCGGAAAGCGGTCGGCGTAGGTTTTCAAATCCTGTGCGCCGACAGCTCGCAAAGAATGGGGGGCGGCACCAATCCTTGCGTCATGCGGCAGGGATTTCAACACCGATGCGGCCGCGTCATGCAGGGTTTCAAACCGCTCCGGGGTATTGCCGAACCTGATCTGACCAGAGGTCAACGCGCGCCCGTCACATCCGCCGAACTGATACTGCACGGGCAGCAGGCACAATCCGATCCCGGTCCGGCTTGCAGCGGCGGCAATGCGCCCGGACATCTCGGCGATATTGTCATAGGGCAGGCCGCCGGGTCGATGATGCAGGTAATGGAACTCGACATTGGTGGCATAGCCCGCCTCGAGCATTTCCATCTGCACGAACGCCGTGATGGCTTCAATGTGATCAGGCGTCAGGCGGTCCAGAAACCGGAACATCAACTGGCGCCATGTCCAGAAACTGTCCCTGGGGTCAAGCCCGCGCCGTTCGGTCAGTCCCGCCATCGCGCGTTGAAACGCATGGCTGTGGACGTTGACAGGGGCGGGAACCAACAGCGGAACCTGAAACCCGCATGCGGGTGCGCCGCGCTGCAAAGCACCTATGCGCCCTGTCGCACCGATGTCGATGCGCACGTGAGACGCCCAGCCATCGGGAAGCAACGCAGTTTCAGCCCAGATCGTCGGCATGGTCCACTCGCTTGACAAAATTATTATGTATGCACATATAATCATCAAGGAAGAATTATTGCAAGTGAGTCGCACATGACGCTTTTGACCAATGCGCAGCTTGCCACCCTTCGAGGCGACGATGGTTTCGGCCTGATCGCCGACGGGGCGATCGTGGTCGAGGGCGACCGGATCGCCTGGGTCGGTCTTGCCCGCGATGTGCCGAAAGCCTACCGGGACGGCGAAACGCATGATCTTGACGGGCGGCTGGTCACGCCTGCGCTGATCGACTGCCATTCACATGTCGTCTTCGGTGGCAACCGTGCGGCGGAATTTGAACTGCGCCTCAATGGTGCCAGCTACGAAGAGGTCGCGCGCGCGGGCGGGGGCATCGTCTCGACCGTGACCGCGACACGCGCCGCATCCCCCGATGCCTTGCTGGCCGATACCCTGACGCGGGTTGATGCGATGATCGCCGAAGGCGTGACGGTGATCGAGGTCAAGTCGGGCTATGGGCTCGACACCGGGACAGAACTGAAAATGCTCCGCGTCGCACGCCGGATCGCAAAGGTGCGGCCTGTCGAGATCAAGACCAGTTTTCTGGGCGCGCATGCCGCACCGGCGGATTTCAAGGATGCACCGGACCGCTACATCGACGAGGTCTGTATTCCGGCTCTCAAGGCCGCGCATGCCGAGGGGCTCGTCGATGCTGTCGACGGATTTTGCGAAGGCATCGCCTTTGATCCGGTGCAGATCGCGCGGGTGTTCGATGTGGCGACCGGCCTTGGGCTGCCTGTCAAACTCCATGCCGAGCAATTGTCCAATACCGGTGGCACGCAACTGGCGGCGCGATATGGCGCGCTGAGTGCGGACCATGTAGAATATGCGACCGAGGCGGACGCGAAATTCATGGCAGCGGCGGGCACCGTCGCGGTCGTGTTGCCCGGTGCCTTCTATACGTTGCAAGAAACGCAATTGCCCCCGATCCAAGCCTTCCGCGATCATGGCGTGGCCATCGCGCTGGCGACGGATTGCAACCCCGGGTCGTCACCGCTGGCATCACCGCTCTTGGTGATGAACATGGCCTGCACCCTGTTTCGCATGACCCCGCTTGAGGCATTGCTGGGCCTGACGGCACATGCCGCGACGGCGCTTGGCCTGCACGACCGGGGCCGCATCATGGCCGGCGCACGCGCGGATCTGTGCGTCTGGGATGCGGGCCATCCATCAGAGCTTGCCTACCGCATCGGATTCAATCCGCTTCATTCTCGTATTTTCAGGGGATCGTCATGATCGTCATTCTCACACCCGGCGCCACATCCCTGGCGCAGCTGCACGACATCTGGGCACATGGCAAAGCCGCCGCCCTGATCGCGTCATCGCATCCGGGGATCCAGGCCGCCGCCGATCTGGTCGCGAAAGCCGCCAGCGGCGAGGCTGCCGTCTACGGCGTCAACACAGGTTTCGGCAAGCTGGCGAGCGTCAAGATCGCATACGGGGACGTGACGACGTTGCAGCGCAATCTGATCTTGTCGCATTGCTGCGGCGTCGGTGACGCGCTGGACGACGCGACATCCCGATTGATGATGGTGCTCAAGCTCTTGTCGCTGGGGCGCGGCGCCTCAGGCGTGGCGATGGGCACCGTCGATCTGATCCAGGACATGCTGGCCCATCACGTCACACCCGTCATCCCGAGTCAGGGATCGGTCGGTGCATCCGGCGATCTGGCACCGTTGGCACATATGGCCGCGACGATGATCGGCGAAGGCGAAGCGATCTTCGGCGGGGTCCGCATGGCCTCCGCCGATGCATTGGAAAAGGCCGGACTGAAACCGATCACACTGGGCGCGAAAGAGGGCCTGGCGCTGATCAACGGGACGCAATTCTCGACCGCCTGCGCGCTGGTCGGGCTGTGGGGCGCGTGGCAAAACGCGGCGACGTCCGTGCTGACCTGTGCGCTGTCGACGGATGCGATCATGGGCTCGACGGCGCCATTGCAAGACGCGATCCACACGCTGCGCGGGCATGCGGGCCAGATCGCGGTCGCGCGCGCGCAAAATGCCCTGATGGACGGGTCCGAAATCCGTGAAAGCCACCGGGACGGCGACACGCGCGTGCAGGACCCGTATTGCATCCGCTGCCAGCCGCAAGTGACCGGTGCCGCGATGGATCTGCTGTGTTTCGCCGCGCGCACGCTTGAGATCGAGGCGAATGCCGTGACCGACAATCCGCTCGTTCTGGTCGATGCGTCGCATGAAAATGGCGGCCTGATCGTTTCGGGCGGAAACTTTCATGCAGAACCCGTGGGGTTTGCCGCGGATCAGATCGCAGTCGCCGTGTCCGAAATCGGGGCAATCGCCCAACGGCGCGTGGCTCTGATGGTCGACCCGACCCTGTCGTTCGATCTGCCCCCGTTCCTGACCCCCGATCCCGGGCTGAATTCGGGTCTGATGATCGCAGAGGTCACGACCGCCGCCTTGATGAGCGAGAACAAGCACCTCGCCAATCCATGCACCACAGACAGCACACCGACATCGGCCAATCAGGAAGACCACGTCAGCATGGCGGCCCATGCGGCGCGGCGATTGCTGCGGATGAACGCCAATCTGAACGTGATCCTGGGGGTCGAGGCCATGTGTGGCGTTCAGGGGATCGAGTTTCGTGCGCCCTTGCGGACAAGCGGCGCGTTGCAGGCGGCGATGGCCACCCTGCGCGCCGAGGTTCCCACCCTTGCGCAGGATCGCTACATGGCGCCCTCCATCGAGGCCGCGGCACGGCTGGTGGCCACCGGCGCATTGAGCGGATCGGTAGACCTGCCCGCATTCGTAAAGGGACAGGCGACATGACGCCCGTGACGGTCCAAGCAGGCACCGGGCCCGTCGTTCTGGGTCTGCCGCATACCGGCACGTTCGTGCCCGACGACATCGCCCGCGATCTGAACGACAACGGCCGCAAGCTGGCCGACACGGACTGGCATATAGATCGCCTCTATGCCGGCCTGTTACCCGACGCCACCCGTGTGACCGCCAATTTCCACCGCTACGTGATTGATGCAAACCGCGATCCTGCAGGCGATAGCCTTTATCCGGGGCAAAACACTACGTCTCTGGTGCCGTTGAGCGACTTTGACGGGGCTGCGATCTGGGACAGGCTGCCCACCGAGGCCGACATCGCAAGGCGCCGCACGACGTTTCATGCGGCCTATCACGCCGCGCTCGGGGCTGAACTGGCGCGTGTGCGCGGCCTGCACGGGATCGCGATCCTGTATGATTGCCACTCGATCCGCTCGGACATTCCGTTCTTGTTCGAGGGAACATTGCCGGATTTCAACATCGGGACGAACTCGGGCGTGACCTGCGCCCTCGAGATCGAGGCGGCCATCATGCGCATCTGCAACGCGGCGGCGGGCTATTCCTGCACGCTGAACGGTCGATTCAAGGGCGGCTGGACCACGCGGCACTACGCGCAGCCGGACAAGGCCATCCACACCATTCAGATGGAATTGGCCCAGTCTGCCTACCTGACCGCGCAGGCCGCACCCTGGGCCTATGATCCCGGCAAAGCCGCCCGGATCCGCCCCCATCTGACATCGATCCTGACCGCTCTGGCCGATCTGGCCCCGATTCTAAGAGGCACATCATGACCAATTCCCGCCACAACCTGCGCGACGTGTTCCCCCCGACCGGGCCCGAGATCACGGCCAAGAGCTGGTTGACCGAAGCGCCGATGCGCATGCTGATGAACAATCTGCACCCGGACGTGGCCGAAAACCCGCACGAACTGGTCGTCTACGGCGGCATCGGGCGCGCAGCACGCACGTGGGAGGATTTCGACGCCATCATCGCCGCTCTCAAAGACCTCGAGGACACGCAGACCCTGCTGGTGCAATCGGGCAAACCCGTCGGCGTGTTCAACACCCACAAGGATGCACCGCGCGTGCTGATCGCGAATTCCAACCTGGTGCCGCATTGGGCGACGTGGGACCATTTCAACGAGCTCGATAAGAAGGGCCTTGCGATGTATGGCCAGATGACGGCTGGATCGTGGATTTACATCGGCACCCAGGGCATCGTGCAAGGCACATACGAGACTTTCATGGAAGCAGGCCGCCAGCATTACGACGGCAACCTGACCGGGCGCTGGATTCTGACCGGTGGTCTTGGCGGGATGGGCGGCGCGCAACCTCTGGCGGCCGTCATGGCCGGTGCGTGTTGTCTGGCCGTCGAATGTGACGAGACCCGCGCCGATTTTCGCCTTCGCACGCGCTATGTCGACGAAAAGACACATGATCTGAACGAAGCGCTGGCGATGATCGACGCCTGGACCAAGGCAGGCGAGGCGAAATCCGTGGCCTTGATCGGCAATGCCGCCGACGTGTTCCCCGAACTGGTCAAGCGTGGCACGAGGCCGGATCTGGTGACGGATCAAACCTCGGCACATGACCCGATCCACGGGTATCTGCCACAGGGCTGGAGCGTGGCGCAGTGGCGCGAGACACAGGAAACCGACCCCAAAGCGGTCGAGAAAGCGGCCCGCGCTTCGATGAAAATCCAGGTTGCGGCCATGGTCGATTTCTGGAACGCGGGCGTGCCCACCCTGGATTACGGCAACAACATCCGGCAGATCGCAAAGGAAGAAGGGCTGGAGAACGCCTTTGCCTTTCCCGGGTTCGTGCCGGCCTATATTCGTCCGCTGTTTTGTCGCGGGATCGGCCCGTTCCGCTGGTGTGCCTTGTCAGGCGACCCCGAAGACATCTACAAGACGGACGCCAGAGTAAAAGAGCTGATCGACGATCCGCATCTGCACAATTGGCTGGACATGGCGCGCGAACGGATCGCGTTCCAAGGCCTGCCCGCGCGGATTTGCTGGGTCGGTCTGGGGCTGCGCGACAAGCTGGGTCTCGCGTTCAACGACATGGTGCGGACGGGTGAATTGTCGGCACCCGTCGTCATTGGCCGCGACCACCTCGACAGCGGATCGGTCGCGTCGCCCAACCGCGAGACGGAAGCGATGAAGGACGGATCGGACGCGGTGTCCGACTGGCCTTTGCTGAACGCGATGTTGAACGTGGCAGGCGGCGCGACCTGGGTGTCGCTGCATCACGGCGGCGGTGTCGGCATGGGCTTTTCGCAGCATTCGGGCATGGTCATCTGCTGTGACGGGTCCGACGACGCGGACCGGCGGATCGCGAATGTGCTGTGGAACGATCCTGCGACGGGGGTCATGCGCCATGCCGATGCGGGGTATGAAGATGCACTGGACTGCGCGCGCGAAAAAGGCCTGAACCTGCCGTGAATTTTAGGCCGATAACCACGCGTGTCCAAACAATTCAAGCGACCCGCGCCGGGTTGGCCGGAGGCTGAACTGTCTTGGGTGCCATGTCGGCACGCCATGCCATGCCGGCACGCCATGCCAGGCCGGCACGCCATGCCATGCCGGCACGCCATCGCAGCGGCCGTGCGGACGAAATCGGATTGCACAGCATCCGCGATCAACACGACTTCATCCGCGATCAACACGACTTCCGGATGTTGGGCCCGTGCGGCCCCCGGATACTATTCCGGTTGCCGCGCCTTGTTGCCACCGAATGCGATGCCTGTGCAATCATCGCGCTGTGCGAACAGCGACAGGCCCAGCTCTCGTCCGAGGTTCGGCATGGCCTCCGACGGGGTTGGCAGATGACCGATCGCCGCGCAAGCGAAACCACTGCGCACCGGGGCTGCGGGCAGAAGGGCGCGTTGGCGTGATGCGCGGGGCTGAATTGTCCGGAGGCCGTCAGATCGCGTTGAAGAACCGTTGCATCCGCGTCATTGCCTGTTCGAGCCGTTCCATGCTTTCGGATCCAAAGCAGACCCGCAGGTGCCCTTCGCCAGCAGGGCCGTAGAATGCGCCGGATTCCACGACCACATCCACCTCTGCCAGCAGACGGTCCGCCATGTCCTGACTGCGCAGCCCCGTGGCGCGGATGTCGGGAAAGGCGTATATGGTCCCCTGCGGCAGCGGGCAGATCACGCCGGGCATCTGGTTGAGCCGCTCGACCACGAAATCGCGTTTCTCGCAGTCCTCTTCGACCATGTCGAGCAGCACCTGTTCGGGGCCTTGCAGCGCGGCCTGCCCGCCATATTGGATGAAGGTGTTCACATGGGTGATTTCCGTCGCGACGATCTTGGCCAAAGCGGGCAGAACATCCGGCCCCGCAGTCAGATAGCCCAGCCGCCAGCCGTCCATCGCATAGGCCTTGGTAAAGGCGAACATCGACACTGTGCGCTCCTGCATGCCGGGCAGGGTTGCGATGCTGACGTGTTCGGCACCGTCGAATACGATGTGGTCATAGACCTCGTCGGCGATCACATAAAGATCGTGCCGCCGCGCAAGATCCGCGACGCCCTCAAGCTCGGCCCGCGTATAAACACGCCCCGTGGGATTGCAGGGGTTCACGATCACGATGGCCTTGGTCGCCGGGGTGATCGCGGCCTCGATCCGTGCGGCATCCAGCGCGTAGCCTTGGGCCGGGTCCAGCCGGACGCTGACCGCTGTGCCCCCGGCCATTTCGATCTTGCCGATATGTTGCGGATAAAGCGGTTCCAGCAGGATCACCTCGTCGCCGTCGTCGATGAGGGCCATGAACGCCGCATAGGATGCCTGCGTCAGGCCGTTGGTGACCAGCACGTCATCTGCACCAACCGGGATCCTGTTGTATGTCGTCAGTTTGTTGGCCAAAGCGGCACGAAAATCCGGCAGCCCTGCAAGGTCGCTGTAATGCACCTCGCCCGCGCGCAGGGCATCCACGGTGGCCTCGACGATATGGGCGGGCGTGGTCTGATAGGGGCGACCCAGTTCGAGATGGATCAGATCCCGGTTCGGGTCGGTCAGACCCACCGCCTTGGCGAACATGCCGAAATCCTTTTTCGACGTGTCGGTGATGCGTCGGGCGAGTTTGCGCATGAAGAGCCTTGTCTTGCTGATGGAGGATGGTTGCGGATGCGAATCGCCTACTGTAATCAAACTTTGATCAAATGCGCAAACGATGTGAGGTGAGTGATGACCGACACCCCCAGATGGACGATCAACTCAGGCTCCAGGTTCGAGAAACTGGCAGGCTACAGCCGCGCCGTGATCGACGGTGAGTTCATATTCGTCTCCGGAACGGTGGGGTATGATCACCGCACCGGCGTTATTCCGGACGGGGCCGAGGCCCAGACGCGGCAGGCGCTTGCCACTATCGAAGAGGCGCTGACCCAGGCCGACGCGACGCTTGCGGATATCGTGCGCATCCGGGTGTTTCTGGCCAGCCGCGACGACATCATGCCGGTTTCGCACATTCTGGGCGAGACGTTTTCGGACCCGAAGCCTGCGAACACGACGGTCATCGTCACCCTTGCCGAAGACGCGATGCGGGTCGAACTGGAAGTGACTGCGTTGCGGCGGCGCTGATGTTGGCATTCACCAAGTTCAAGCACCGTCTTCAAAAGGTTTGATACCGAAAGAGGTGGGATAAAGCCGGATGTTGTCGGATGGCTCAGGCGGCGTAGCTGCTGCCGTCATGCAGACCTCGTGCGACGTCATGGTGGATGCGGGCAATCTTATTCTCGACCTTGCGACCGGTTGCCTGCGGCGACATTCCCGACGCGGCATTTATCTCGATGCTGGTGCCGCCGATATCAACCTCGACCGAGCGGCTTGTCGAATTGGAATTGCCTAGATCAGAATTGACGCTTGGGAAAATCGAATTCTACCCGGTCACGATTTCCGAAACCGGCATTTTCCGGTGAAGCGCAATTGCCTCGTGAACAAGCGGCGGTGCAATCGGCAGTATCGCTTTCAGGGCATCGTTGATCTGCGGCAAGAGCTGCGTGCCCATGGTTTTGCCGAGCGAAACGAACGCCGCAACAAGGGCCGCAACCTCTGCCTCGGCAAGTCCTGCTGTCATCGCCAAAGCGCCCCGACATTGGACGACTGATACCAGCAACATAAATTATAGACAGTTATGAGCCCACTTTCGCATGCCGATGGATGAGATGGTTTCCGGTTGCTGTGTGAGCCTGTTCCAAGCCTGGCATCCGGCCGCGACGATTTCATCATAGATTTCGAAGACGCGATTTGAGAGCCGGTTTTGGCGCAGGTATTGCCAGATGTTTTCCTGCGGGTTCAACTCCGGCGAGCGCGGCGGCAGGAGGATGATGGAGATGTTGACGGGCACGACCAGCTTGGGTGTCGTGTGCCATCCGGCCTTGCCCATCAGGATGGCGGCATGGGCACTTTTGGCAACATGGGCCGATATTTCAGCAAGATGAGCGTCGGTATCGGCATAAGGCATCATCAGCCCGGCGGCCTTGCCCGACGCCCGACGCCCGACCCCGGACAAATCGCGCCGAACAGCCAGGCCGAGGTGTAGCGCTGATCGGCAGATTGGCGCGGTCGTGTGCCCTTGCGCGCCCATTGCCGCACCCGGCCGTTCTTCTGGCCGAGCCGCATCTCGTCGTGCCACCACAAATCCAGCTCTATGTCCCCGGGTAGATGCCGGGTGGCATCGGCAAGAGTTTGGGCGACGTTTTTTTGAACGTCCCGAGGATTTCGCCGTCCTGCCCGGGATGGTGTGGACGGCCTGAAATGTGGACAAGGCCCAGACCGGCGCGCCATTCGGCCATCGTCGACCCTGCAAATTTTGCCGACACGTCGAACGCCCTGGCCATAAGGGCCGCGCAAATGGCAAAGGCTTGCGGCTGCTGGCGCTGTTCGATTTCCGGCAGTCAATCGTTGACGATGCCCGATTGTCCGGCCATCTCGTAAATCTCGACGACGCCGTCCGACGCCGGCGAAATTTTTGTCGTCAGGTTCAGGATCAGGGCTGTGCCTGGATCGACCACAGCGTTAGTCTTTCAGGTCGTCGGGCGATGGGCCGGGTTGGCGGCAAAGCGCGTCCATCTCGGGTGAAGCAGAAGCCCCGCCGACAGGATCGGCGGGAAAGGTCTTGCGCCTGCCCGGATGTGCAAAAGGTGCGGGCGAAGTCTTGATAAAGCCCTTGAACGCACCCGCGTCCTGACGGCACAGCGCATCGCCCAGTCGCGCATCGCCCAGTCGCGCATCGCGCATCGCGGGTGTGGCATGACCTTCTGTCGTGGCGTCGTCCACCAAGTTTTTGGCACACTCCCCGGACATCAGCGGCGTCTGTTCGCCGCGATCGACCATCAGTTCGCGCACCGCTTCGATCGGCACATAGCGGGCAGGATCGGGCGCGGTGGACCGGCGATCGAGCGCGGTCAGGATAGTGGCCAGATCGGCCCCTTGATCAAGGTCCAGCACCTCGGCAATCTGGTCGGGTTCGGTCGGGTCGGACATGGGGCGTTCCTCACGGGAAAGGGCGGTCAGCTCAAGGTTCGGTCCGTGAACCAGTGATGCGCCGCGCAGGCGGGTGATGTTCTTGGTCAGGGCGTTGTAGCGAATGACCGGGCAGAGGTAGCGATACTCGCGGCTGGCAATCATGTTGTTCGCGGTTTCGGTCCATGACACGCGGCCGCAGATACCGTCCTTGCGCGCCTCAAGTTCGGTGATCCTGCCGGCAGCCCAAACGGGGCCGTTTTCCTGTGCTGCGGGATCGGTCTATTGATGTTCATCATCAATCATCAGATCGCTGCCGCGCTTGTTGTCACCGCGCAGCATCTGCATCGCCACGCCTGCCGGATCGTAATTTACTTCGGTCAGCTTGGCTTTGCTGGCATGGGCCAGATGCCACAATTCAAAGCCCGCATCGACCCGCGTTCGGACGTCATAGAGGTATTGGTCTGTCATGGAGACGTGTGGATCGTTCGGTGCGATCACCGCTTGAGAGTCGTAGTTCTCGCGTTCCTGCCGGACGATCGGCTTGATCGCACGGGATGCGTCAAAGAGATACCATACCGGCGCGGTGCCGCTCTGGACGTTGCTGAGCCTTCTTCTGTATCTCTGATCTGCTATTGATGTTCCCGTCACCACCCTTGTCCAAGGGTGTTGACGGGACGGTGTTTGGCGTCTGAGCCTTGTGGGTTTGACCACGTCTTTTGGCGAGCCAGCACCGTCTCTTTATTCATCGTCTCGAACAGTTGAATGCGGCCATTTAGGACCACGGATCAGAAGGAAAAGAGCATGGACATATTACCACAGGACACCATCATCCATTGCCCGGCAGGCGATTGCAAAGCAATCTGCCGGGAGGGGGCAAAGATGTCTCGCGCGATTGGCTTGACATCTTAGGCTCAAGTTTCAAGTGCAACACCTTCGGCCCGCAGGGCATAGGATGTTGCGATGGACAGACGATCAAAGCACCTCAATGGCGAGGAACGTGGCGTGATTCTGGCGAAGCATCGGCGCGGGACGCGCCTTGGGGCGATCGGCTTGTTGCCGGGGCTTGGCGGCCCGACAATCGGGCGGGAAACGTTGCCTGGCATTCCGGAGGAAAACCCGCCCTTGACCGAGGAATATCGACCCTGATTTCATTGCGTGATTTTTGTGGCCAAACGACTCAAGCGGCCATACGGGTAACCATCGGTATCAAACCTGTTGAAACCCCTCAGCCAGTCGGCCACCTGCGCCGGGGGATACCTTGGTGCCCGTGGCGATGGCCGGGCTCGGCGGGCCGGCTGTTCGCTTCGGGCAGTCCCTAGTTCGGATGATCCGATGTCAGCACGGCGTAGCTCGTCTCGGCGGCAAGGACGAATTTGAGCATCAGATCCGAGGCCGTGACGGCATCGCGCGCCTCGAACGCGCTCAGCAATTCCTGTTGACCCAGGACGATCGTTTTATGGGCTTGTGCATCCTTCATGGTCACCAGCCGAACCGCCTGGACCTGACTTTGGTAGCGGTCGATGGCCTGACGCAGAAATGTGTTGGGCACCGCAGACAGCCAGCCTTTGCGGAAGATCTCGCTGGCCCGGTAGAACGCGGGCGTGTCTGTGGTCTCCAGCGTCCGGGTGGCATCGCGGACCGCATCGTGCATCTGCTGCAAACGCGGCGCATCGAGATGCCGGGTTGCCAGTGCTGCCGCGCGCGGGTCCAGCATCCGGCGTATCTCGAAGACCTCCAGAATATCTTTGCGATCCCATTCCGGAATGACGAAACCGCGGGTGCTGGTGGCCAGATATCCCTCATTCACCAGTCGCATCAGCGCATCGCGAACCGGCATCCGCGACACGCCTTCGGCTTGGGCAATCGCGACATCCACAAGACGATCGTCGGGTGTGATTTCGCCGGATTGGATGCGGACGAGGTAGACTTCGTAAATGCGTTCCCGGTGGTTCTTGGGCTTTTTAGGCAACACGACACCTCGATCAATCTGTATACTCTTGAGTGGTATTTCACATGGTATTGACAGTAAATGGGAAAAATTATGTTGTTAGGTGCAAATATCTGTATACTGATATAAACTTCGAATCAGAAAACTGCGCCTTGCCTTGGGAAAGTAACCTACAGATGAATGTCTGCCATTGTGTCTCTGCGCATGTCGAAACACCGGTCGATTTCGCCTTTGCGCGATGCTGCGATCCTGCGGCTCTGGGCCGTTGGACGCTGGGCAGCATGGGGTTTGCGCCAACCGACACGCCTGACGTGTATCGCGGCGTGTCGCTGTTCGACGGATCCGAGACGTTCATGCAGATGGCGGTGCATCCTGACCTGTGGCTGATTGATTTTCTGGTCGGAACCGACGATCTGCGCGAACCGCGCGTGTCCTTGCGGCTGACGCCGGGTGCGCTTTGGGGCTTTGGTCAGACAACGTGCCTGTTTTCCATGTCGACATGGCGCGCCGCATGGATGGACGATGCGCGCTGGATGCGCACCTGCTCCACACACGAGACCGAGGCGCTACTGTTCAAGGCGCAGACCGAAGCGGCGTGGACGTCATGACGCCACAGGCCCATCGCAGGGCGTTTCGGCGCGCAGAGCGCATTGCGCCGACAGCGTCGCTCGCCGCGGGCTTTGTGCAGGCCAATCTGGCGATCATACCGGACGCATATGCGAATGCGTTCGAGGATTTCATTCACGCCAATCCGCGCGCCTGCCCTTTGCTGGCCCGCGGTGACAAGGGCGATTTCAGCCTTCCTGCGCTTGGTGAAGACATAGATCTGCGAACCGATCTGCCGCTTTACCGGGTGCTGCGCGACGGTGCCATGCAGCGGGATGTTCAACAGATCGCCGATCTTTGGCGCGACGATCTGGTCGCTTTCGCCATTGGCTGCTCGCTCAGCTTTGAGGCCGATCTGGTGGCGGGCGGGGTGGCGTTGCGCTGCTACGGGGCGGGTGTATCGTGCTCTGCGTTCGACACCAGCGTGGCGAATACGCCTGTCGGGCCGTTTGCCGGGACCATGGTGGTCTCCATGCGGGCCGTGCGCGCGCAGGATATGGCGCTTGCGACGGCATTGACCAGGGCCCACCCGGACGCCCACGGCGGTCCGGTGCATATCGGCGACCCTGATGCCATCGGCGTTGACCTGCGCGCGCCCATAGACGGCATCGGTCTGACCGATATTCAAGACGGCGAGGTGCCGATGTTCTGGGCCTGCGGCGTCACGATGGAACGCGCGCTGAGTGCGGCTGCCTTGCCGCTGGCGATCACGCACGCGCCTGCCCACATGCTGATAACTGACCTGCCCGCGCGCCGAACGGCCCGTCATACGATCTTTGAACCCCTCAAAAAGGAAGCCTGACATGACCCACATCGCCAAAGCCTTTTCGCTCGCCGCAGCCCTCGCACTGGGGTCCGGCGTCGCTGCACATGCCCAGCAGATCACCGTCGGGCTTTCATTGCCCGAAACGATCGAGGGGTTCGATTTCGTCAACGGCATGTATCGGACGTTCAAGGACGAGGTCGAGGCAAACTCGGACATGACAGTCGATCTGGTCTATGGCGGCGCGCTTGGCAGACCCAATGACCGGCTGACGCAGATGCAGCGCGGCGTGATCCAGATGACCGATGCGGCGGACGGCAATTATGCGTCGGTCTATTCGGACATTCAGGTGCTGAACATGCCCTATCTCTTCCCGACCGAACAAACCGCATGGGCGGTGCTGGACGGGCCGTTCGGCGACGATCTGGCGAGCGGCATTCTGGACGCAACGAACGTGCGGGTGCTGGGCTGGTGGGAATCCGGTGGCTTCAAGCATTTCAGCGCCAGCAAGGCGATCGAAACCCCCGACGATATGGAAGGCCTCAAGATGCGCGTGCTGGGGCCTTTGTCGGTCATTCCGGTCGAAGGGATGGGCGCATCCGCCTCGCCGGTATCCTTTGGTGAGCTTTATACCGCTCTCAGCACCGGAGTGGTCGACGGGCAGGACAATTCGATCTCGGTCTTCAACCTGATCAAACTTTACGAGGTGCAAAGCCACCTGAACCTGACCGGCCACACCTATGCGTTCGGCCCGCTGGGCATATCCGAAGTGTTCTATTCGGGGCTGACCCCCGAGCAGCAGGGCGTGATCGACGCCGCCGCAGACGTGGCGATTGCGTTCAACCGCGAAACGTCCCGCGCGACCGAAGCGTCGGGAATCGCATTGGCGCAAGAGAACGGCGCGACGGTTGTCGAGCTGGACCAGATGCAGCGCGCGGCGTTCCGCTACGTGATGCAACCCTTGGCCAGGGCATGGCTGGTCGAAAACATCGACACGCCGGAACTGGTGGATGCGGCCATCGCCGCCGTTGACGCCGCGCAGTAAATGAAGCTGCTTACCGGCATTGTGACGGGACTTGACCGGGGGCTGCGGGTCGCCGCAGCTCTCGCGCTGGCCCTGATGTCGGTGCTGGTCGTGGGGCAGGTCGTGCTGCGCTATGGCGGCGGTGGCGTGCCCGCCTTTACCGAAGAGGTCGCTCGTTATGCGATGATTTGGATGACGTTGCTGGCCGCCTCCGTGGCGGTCTGGGAGGGCAGCCACATCCGCATCGACTTTTTCCCCGATCTGGCACGCCGCCATGTGCCGTGGCTGGGCGCGGCGCTGGAATGGACCCTCAGCTTTATCTCGCTCGGCGTCTTTCTGGTGCTGCTGTGGCAAAGTTTCGATGTGATCGCCTTTGCCTACGGACAAAAAAGCGAGGGGCTGCAAATTCGCCTCGCCTATCCCTATGCGGTGCTGCCCATCGCGTTCGGGGCGTCGGCGCTCTTTGCCTTTGCCAGATTGATCGCGAAAGCGCCCGCCGATGACTGATACGCTTGTCGTGCTGATCGGCAGCTTTCTGGGCCTGATGATCGTCGGGTTGCCGGTGGCGTGGTCGATGATCGCGTCGATGTTGGTCTGGATCGTCTATGGCGGCAAATGGACGTTCCTGCCCATCGTGGCAGAGCGCATCTATCAGGGCATGGATGTCTTTGTGCTGATGGCCATACCGCTCTTTATCCTGTCGGGCGAGCTGGTCAACGCGGGCAAGATCACCGACCGTCTGGTGCATTTCGCCAATGTCCTGTTTGGCGGCATGCGCGGCGGGCTGGCGCAGGTCAACATCGGCGCGTCGATCCTGTTTTCCGGCATCACCGGCGTTGCCCTTGGCGATATCGCTGCATTGGGCCGCGTGTTTATCCCGTCGATGGTCAAACAAGGGTATAGTGCGGCCTATGCGGCGGCGGTCACGGCATCGTCGTCCATTATAGGCCCGATGGTGCCGCCGTCGCTGGTGGCGGTGATATACGGCTCGATGACAGGTCTGTCCATCGGGGCGCTGATGGCAGCGACGCTGATCCCCGGCCTGCTGGTCGGTGCGGCGCAGATGTGTCTCGTGGCCATTCAGGCCCGCACCTATGATTTTCCGCGTGTCGAGATGGTGCGCAATCCCGGCGTGGTCGCGCGCGCCTCTGGTCACGCGGTTGTGCCGCTGATGATCCCGGTGATCATCCTTGCGGGGCTTTTGGGCGGGTTCATGACCCCGACCGAGGCCGGCGGGGTCGCAGCGGCCTATGCGCTGATCGTGTCGATGGTGCTTTATCGCTCGATTAACCTCTTCGAGCTGGCGGCGGTGTTTTCACGCTCTGCGCTCTTTTCGGGTCAATTGCTGATCATCGTTGGCTGCGGCGCGGCGTTTGCATGGGTCATGGGGATGGAGAATGTGCCCAACATGGTTGGCGGTGCAATCGCGGGCTGGGACATGGGCCTCATCCAGACGATGCTGATCTTCAACGTCATTCTGCTGATCCTCGGCATGTTCATCGACCCCACGACCGTGATCATCCTCTTTGGCCCGATCCTGTCCGCCGCCGCCGTCAAGGCCGGGATCGACCCGCTGCATTTTGCCGTCGTCGCGATCCTGAACCTCAACATCGGGCTGTTGACGCCCCCCTTGGGCGTTTGTCTCTTTGCCGCCGAACGGATCGCGGGCTGCGGGCTGGTGCCACTCTTGCGGGCAAGCGCACCGTTTTTTCTGGTGAACCTTCTGGCGCTTGGGCTTATCGTCGTGTTTCCGGGGCTTTGCCTGTGGTTGCCGGCTTATTTCGGATTCTGATCGAGGAGCAATATGATGCATTCTTCCAATCCCGGTAACGATGGATCCGGTTACTTTCTCTATCACTCGATCGGGCAATACCCGGGCAAGATCGCGGACATGCGGCAGGCCACTGACGCATTCGTCGAGATGTGGGGGCGTCTGGACGATGCGCAATGGCCGATGGTTCTACCCCTGCGCCAGCTCTTCATCGAAGGCTGGCAACATCTGATCAACGCCTCCGAAGGCACGCTGACCACCGCAGACAACGTGACGACCGCGTTTTATTCACTGATCGGGGCGCTGCCTGCACAGCACCTCAGGGGCAAGCGCGTGTTGATCGCGCAGGATTGTTTCCCGTCACTGCACTTCATGCTGGCCGGGATCGCGGAGCGGTTCGGCTTTACCCTCGATACAGTGCCCTTGCGGCAAGGCGCGCGCTGGGTCGAGGACGATGATATGATCGCCGCATGGGGGCCGGATGTCGGGCTCGCGTTGCTGACATGGGTCACGTCGACCGCCTCGCACCGCTGCGACATCGACCGGCTTGTCGCCCATGCGCGGGCGCAAGGCTCTCTGGTCGGGGTCGACATCACACAAGGCGTGGGCCTGTTGCCGTTCGACGTGATGGCCCCAGCGGTCGATTTCACACTCTCCACCAGTCTGAAATGGCTCTGCGGCACGTCGGGGGCGGGTATCCTGCATGTGGCGCAGCCTTTGTTGCAGCGGTGCGAGCCCGAATTGCGCGGCTGGTTTTCGCAGCCCAACCCGTTTTCGTGGGATCTCGACGCCTTCAGCTATGCCCCGGACAGCCGCCGCTTTGACCACGGCACACCCACGGTGCTGGCGCTGGCCGCGTCACTGCCTGCGCTGGAATGGAACCTCGCGCAGGACCGCGCGGCGATGGTCGCGCAGAACCGGGCACTGACCGCGCGGATCGTCGAGATCGCCGACGAAATGGCGCTTCCCCTCGCCAGTCCGCGCGACGAAGGCAGCCGGGGCGGCAGCCTGATGATCGGCTGCGAAAGCGCCGATGCGGCGGCGCGGATCGTGGACCGGCTGCGCGAAAACGCGGTCTTTGCCGATGCGCGCGGTGCGGTGCTGCGGCTGTCGCCGGGGGTCTGCACGACGCATGCGGGCGTTGACAGGCTGGGCGAAACGCTTGGGAACTGCGTCGCGCACGGGTCCTGATGGCTTGGGTCCAGCCGCCTCGGCGCAGGTCCCTAACGAGACCGCGCAGAGAGCCGGTCGCGCAGCTTGTTCAGGGGTCCGCGACCGGTCTGCACCAAAAGCCCCAGTAGATCGCCGCCCATGATGCGGGGCGGCACCTCATGGGGCCAGAGCCGCGCGCCGTCGGCTGCATTGGCCAGCGTCGCCCCAAAGGCCCGCCCCAGTGCGGCCGAGGTCGGCACACCGCGCCCCGAATAGCCGCCCAATGCCCATAAACCCGCGTTCAGCTCTGTGATGAACGGGCGTTGCGCCAGCGATATGCCCAGCGTGCCCTGCCACAGATGCTCCCATTGCAAATCCGCAAGCACCGGATATTTCGCACCAAACCGCTGATTCATTGACCGAAACGTATGATCGGGGCTGCGCCCGCGCCGCATCTCGACCAACCCACCGGTGATGATCCGCCCCTGCGCATCCACCCGGAAAAACATCGGATCGCGCCGCGTGTCACCGAAATTCATCCCCTGCGGCATCACGATCGCACGCTGTTTTGCCGTCAGCGGCGCGCTGGCCACGCCGTAGGACCGCATCCGAAACAGGCTTTGACGCAGCCGCGCAGGTATATCCGCCGTGCCATAGCCGTTGACACAGAGCCCGACCCTGGACGCGCGAACCTCGCCCAAGGGCGTGGTGATCTGCCAGAGACCATCCCTTTGCGTCAGCCCCGTCAAAGGCGTCTGCGTATAGATCCGCGCCACTGCCGCTAACGCCGTGCGCGCCAGACCGCGCGCATACGCCAGCGGGTTGATATGGCCGCCGTCCACGTGAACCCAGCCGCCAAGGTAGCCCGGCATGCCGGTATGCGCCTCCACCTCGTCTGCACTCAGAAAGGCCGCAGCCTTGCCCAGTGCGCGGTATTTCTTGTGTGTCGCCCACGCCCGCGCCAGACCCGCCGCATCATGCGCCGCTGACATCGTGCCTGCCTGCACCGCTTCGCAACAGATCCCCGATGCGGCGATGTCGTCGAACATCAGCCTTCCTGCGTCGCGCAGCATCTCGAACCCGGCGGGCGGCAGCAGATCGCGGTCCAGATAGTCGAACACCGGAATGCACTGACCGCGATTGCGCCCTGATCCACCCGCGCCGATCTCTGCCGCCTCGATCAGCACCACCGACAGCCCGCGCCGCGCCAGATCACGCGCCGCGATCAACCCGCTGAACCCGGCCCCGACAAGTGCCACATCGGCCGTCACGCTGTCCTTTAGCATGCCCGTTTCCGGCGCAGGCGGCGCGCTCAGCGCATAGGGGGTATCGGTGTGATCCATCAGGATTTCTGTGTGATCGGCGCCAAAGCCTCGCCCAGAATGTCCGCCCAAGCCGTGATGCCCGGGGCGGTGTCCAGCATGTCGTTCGACACCTCGAACACGATCAGACCTGGCAAAGCGCCTTCGGGGTTCAGCACAACGGGCCGTGTCTCGGTCATCCGACAAAAGCCGGTGTCGCTTGCGGGCATAACCGTTCCATTCGATATTGACGCAGGGTCGCATCCGTTGCACGATCTGTTATAATTTCTGCACGGGGGCGTCCAGCGCCTGCGGCAACCTCTACGCCAGATCCAACGGCCCGGAAAATGGAGTTCACACGTGACCAAATTCACAGCTTTGATGACAGGCGCGGCACTGACAGGCGCGACTTTGGCGCTTGTGCCATTGGCGGCCGCCGCCGAACGCGGTGCCGACGGCGACCTGCGCATCCTCTACTGGCAGGCCGCGTCGACGATGAACCCTTACCTTTCGGGGATCGCCAAAGAGGTCGAGGCCGCATCGCTGGTGCTCGAGCCGCTGGCGCGCTTTGACGAAAACGGCGCGCTTGTGGCGTGGCTGGTCGATGAAATTCCGACGCTGGAAAACGGCGGCGTCAGCGAAGACCTGGAAAGCATCACCTGGGTCCTGCGCGACGGGCTGACATGGTCCGACGGATCGCCGGTGACAGCGGATGACGCGGTGTTCACCTGGAAATACTGCACCGACCCCGACGGTGGCTGCGCCGCCCTGTCGCAATTCGGCGGTGTCGCGGATGTGATCGCCAAGGATGCCCGCACCATCGAGGTCATTTTTTCCGAACCCAAACCCTATCCCTACACCGCCTTCGTCAGCTCCGAGGCGCCGATCCTTCAGGCGGCACAATTCGCCGATTGTCTGGGGACCCGCGCGTCGCAATGCACCGAGGCCAACACCAAACCCATCGGCACAGGGCCTTATGTGGTCGACGATTTCCGCCCCAACGACGTGATCACCTTTTCGATGAACCCCAATTTCCGGTTCGACGATAAACCCGCCTTTGCCAACGTCACGATCAAGGGCGGCGGCGATACGACGTCCGCCGCGCGGGCCGTGCTGCAAACCGGCGAGGTCGACTATGCCTGGAACCTTCAGCTGGCCCCGGATGTGCTGGCCGGCCTCAAGGAAGGCGGCCCCGGCGAGGTCATCACCAATTACGGAAGCGCGGTCGAGTTCCTGTATCTCAACCAGACAAATCCCGCGCCCGATTTGGGTGATGCGCGCGCCACGCAAGACGGCGGCGCGCACCCCTTCCTGTCGGACCCTGCGGTCGGTCAGGCGCTGTCGCTGGCCATCGACCGCGGCCTGATCGCCGAATTGCTCTATGGTGACGCCGGCCAGATCGGCTGCAACGTGGTGCCGGCACCTGCGCTTTATGTCTCAAGCGCCAACGACAGCTGCGCGGTGCAGGACCTCGATGCCGCCCGCGCGCTGCTGGACGGTGCAGGCTGGACAGATACCGATGGCGACGGCATCCGCGACAAGGACGGCGTCAAACTGTCGATCCTTTACCAGACCTCGACCAACGCCGTGCGTCAGGACACCCAATCGCTGATCAAGGATTGGTGGAGCCAGATCGGCATCGAGACCGAACTGCGCAACATCGAGGCGTCAGTATTCTTTGGCGGCGACCCGGGCAGCCCTGATACGCGGCAGAAATTCTTTGCCGACGTTCAGATGTATACCGACAATTCCAAGGGTCAGGACCCCGAAGCCTTTCTGAGCAACTGGACCTGCGCAAACATCCCCTCGCCGCAGACCCAATGGCAGGGCAACAACATCCAGCGGTTCTGTTCGGAAGAATACGACGCTCTGTCGGTTGTGTTGCGCCGGGCCGGCACGCTCGAGGAACGTGGGCGCATCGCGCGTGAAATGAACGACATGCTGGTGCAATCCTACACCATCGTGCCGCTGGTGCATCGCGGCATCGCGTCGGGCAAGGCCAAGAGCCTCGCGGGCGTGCGCATGAACAGCTGGGACAGCCAGATCTGGAACATCATGGATTGGTATCGCGGCCCCTGATACGGCCTTTCGGCGATACGGTCAGGCACCTGGCTCAAGCGTCCTCGCCGTTTATCAACGAGACCCACGTCAAATCGCTCGACTGTGAGGTCGGGCGGCGAACTGCTAGAGGTGGTCCTAAGTTTTCGAGCAGTTTACAGCCTGATTAAGGTGGATCAGGGTTTGTCTTATGCTGCGTCTCTCACTGGTTCCTTTTTGTTTTCATATGCCTCCACTGGCGTCAATGTTCCGTGGGTCGAGTGCGGACATTCGGTGTTGTAGTATGTCATACCAACGGCATAAATTACAGACCGTTATGAGCCCACTTTCGCATGCCGATGGATGAGATGGTTTCCGGTTGTGGTGTGAGTTTGATCCAAGCCTGGCATCCGGCCGCGACGATTTCATCAAAGGTTTCGAAGACGCGATTTGAGAGCCCGTTTTGGCGCAGGTATTGCCAGATGTTTTCCTGCGGGTTCAACTCCGGCGAGCGCGGCGGCAGGAAGATGATGGAGATATTGACGGGCACGACCAGCTTGGGTGTCGTGTGCCATCCGGCCTTGCCCATCAGGATGGCGGCATGGGCACCTTTGGCAACATGGGCCGATATTTCAGCAAGATGGGCGTTCATTCATTGCCCCTTCTCGGGCATTTGCAATGCCCGGCCAGGCAATGGGACAGGGCATGTGAA
>Ga0307981_1000577_pt1 | contig 36007 bp, 27 predicted proteins | sample OrgLakmetagen987_FD_201849 | JGI IMG/M metagenome (GOLD analysis project Ga0307981, IMG submission 201849) | Saline water microbial communities from Organic Lake, Antarctica - #987 | ecosystem: Environmental > Aquatic > Non-marine Saline and Alkaline > Saline | place: Antarctica: Organic Lake... | reverse complement strand
TTCGGCATGCTCAAGTGGCCGCGCACGCCCGAGCTGGTGCCGACCTCGGCCTTGACCGCGAGCGCCGTCAACGATGCGCGGTGGAATGCTACCGTGAGCGCAGGGCAGTTGCGGCGCGCCGACGACCGCGGCGGTGGTGGCGGCGCCCGAATCGCCCAGCAGGACCGCGACCCAGTGCAGTGGCCCTGCGACGCGCGCTGGCTGCCGACGGACGTGCTGGCGCACCAGCACCCGTTCGATCGGGACCAGCGCATCCTGTTTGACGAGCCCAGCCACACCTACTACGTCCTGCGCCCGAACGCGATCCAACCCTCGAGCCAGGGGGGCGAGGCGGCCCCGGCGCTGGTCGCTCGCCACCCCGAGCGGTACCAGACGTGCCCCTTGTCCGTGACGGGCCTCATCGCCAGCGTCTTTGAGCCGTTTCTCTGGCCAAAGCAAGTCAGCGCGGCGCAGATCATTCGCACCATGGCGCGCAACGAGGCCGGGTGCGTGGCTGGCACCACCATGCACGCGGCCTTGGAGTGCCTGCTGAACTCGGGCGTGTACAGCCAGGACGCGCGAATTCGGCCCGAGATGCGCCTGGCTCGAGAGCGCCTCGTGCCGTGGCTGGCCCAGCACGACCTGGTGCCGTACCGCACCGAGCCGACCGTCTACCTGCACCTGGATCGCCACGTCCTGTGCGGCAGCGTGGACCTGGTGGCCCGGCACCGCGCAACCGGGGAGTTTTGGATCCTGGACTGGAAGCGCAGCAAGAAGGACTTTACCCCGGACGAGGGCGCCCAGTACAAGCAGTACGGACGGTTTCCGCCCTTTGACGGCTTGGTGGCCAACTCGCTCAACAAGTACTCCATCCAGCTGCACCTGTACCGGCTCATGCTGCAGCCGTACGGCATCGACGTGCCGCTGGCCAACATGCGCATCGTCAGGCTGCACGTCGACAAGGGGTTTGACTGCATTCGGGTGGAATCACGGTACGAAGCGCACGCCCGCTGGCTCATCGAGCACTACGACGCCTGCCTCGAGCGAGCGGCTGAGAACCGAGCGAACGTGGCCGCCGCCTTTGCGGCCTGTGGCGTCACGGCGGACATGTGCCGCCGCGCCGGAGTGAGCTCGAGTGACGTGGCCCCGGGCCCAGCAGCACTTTCCGACTCGTGACCAGTCACCGCAGGGCTTGGGAGGCGGGGTCATGACCGACACGGAGACCTGGGTGTACGAGCTGTTTCCGGCACTGCACGGCTCGCTCGGCACTGGCGATTCTGGACCGCTTGCACAGGTGAACCGCGCGCCCGGGGCAGCCCACAAGCCAGTGTCCCCCGCGGGTCGTGATAGCAGCAGCGCTTCCGACACGTCTTCCGCATGCAGCCAACACGAGCCGGCGCAGCAGCGTTCGGCACGGGCCGCCCCTGACGACCGCCCGCTGCCCAAGCCGTCTGGGCCAAAGCGCCCGGCGCGGCTCCGCAACTCTGTCATCTTGGCGCGTCAGATGGCCCGTCACAACGCGAGCGAGCGCGACCGGCGTGCCGACGAGCGAGAGGCTCGCGACAGGCTGGCGCAGGCGCTCGGGCTACGCGGGCATCCGACGTTGCAGCAGGTGTTGGATTGCGCGCAGGCGGAGATCAATGCTCTTCAGGGTGCGTCGACCGCCACGTCCTACTGCTGGCCCTGACCCCACACGCGCGTTTGCTCTGGGCGTCCGTCCCTGTGCCTTCATGACGGACTGGTTCTGCATACAACGTGGCCAGTGACGTTTGTGCGGTCAAGGATGTGACGTGGGCAAGTCGCCTGGTGCTATGTTGTGAGCTGGCTGATCAATTTACACCAAGCCCCCCTCGTCTTGAAAGCGCATATTCGACCCAGCTGCCAGCATGGACATGTTCACCTTTCCTGTGCGAATCGTCCCTGAATTCGTCAAGGTGGTACAGGCCACCGGGCAGTGTCCCAGCATGGACGTGGACCGCGTCTTGCTAGAGCTGACGCCGGCCGACGCTGCCAGGTGGCTGACAGCCCGACAGTCGGAAGAGCTGACGGTCCACATGCTGCAGCGCGTTTCGCACAAGATGGACCCTGAAGCGGCGCCGATGGCCATTGCCCTGTCGCACCAAGAGCTGCTGCAGGACTCGCATCTCAGCGTGGAGCGCGTCGCAGAGTGGCTCGTGCTGCGCGGCATGTACTGCCCCGCGCGCGCCAAGAACAGCGCCGTTCAGCGACCGCTGGCGCCGGCCAAGGCTGCGTCGCTGATTGCGGCGCTCGTGGAGCGGTCCCCGCCGGCCGCCCCAGGCACGCGCGTGCTGGCGGCTGGCGGGGTGATTGATTACGTCGGGGTCGGCCGGTGGGACGACAAGGACCCTCAGGCCGGCTCGTCGCTGGCGGTCTGCGACTACGCGCCCTGGACCGTTGTGGCGCGCGTGCGAGCGCTGCTGGTGGTGCGCACCGTCGACGGCGACGCCGCGCAGGCTCTGGCCCAAGCGTGCTTCCTGGACCTCGACTTTGCCAGCGTTGAGCGGCTGCTGGGCGTGCTGGTGTTTTGGATTGACGCCCGCGTCATGGCCCGCGAGCCATGCGTGACGCTGCTGCGGGCCGTGGAAGCGCTGACGGGGTTGCAGCGCGCTGCGCCTCGGCGGTGGGGCCCGGGCGTGGCCGAGGCGGAGATGGAGCCGCGCCTGCTGCTGTTTTGCGTGTGCATGGACAGCATGATCCCGTGCCGGAACGGGTGCCCGGACCGGCTGGCGTTGTACCCGCCGGTGGTCGACAAGCGCTTTGGAATCACCGACCTCGGGCCCCTCAACGCGCCGACGCGCGTGCTCACGGTGCCTCAGAGCCTGGAAGGCTACGGCCTGACAACGCCCCGGACCGAGCTCGGCGAAGACGCCGAGTGCGCGTTTTGCGGCGGCGCGCCAATCATCGTCGTGGCAGGGCCGCGAGGGTTGGCGCAGGACGAGCCGATCCGGATCCCGCTGTCGTACGTGGCGGAGCGCGCGCTGCACGCGAGCCACGTGCTTGAAGAGATGATCAACGCGACGCGCGACGAGAAGGCTCATCAGAGCGACATTAGCCACGCGACCGGCCGCTTGCTGGTGGATCACATGAACCACTGCGGCTCGTCGGAACCGAAGATCAGCGAGCCAGAGACGCAGATGGCCGCGCTGATAGCCTCGGACATGCCCACGTGGGCCGACTTTCACAAGGTGGCCGGTCGCCTCGACACCAACCCGGGCATTCCGGCAGCCGCGGCCCTGCCCTTTTACATGACCCGGGTCGACCGGCTCACGACGCTGGTGGACCACATTGACGGCCATCGCTCGGCTTCCCTGTACGCCAAAGCCCTCGTCCTCCTGGTCTCTCGGTGGACGACCCTGGTGGCCTTGATGACAGACCCGGGCACCATCCTCCACGCAGCGCGCCAGGCGCACGCCATCAGCTGCCTGGTAAAGCAGCGGTGCCACAACAAGGCCTGCTACGCCGCGACGATCATGGCCTGCACGCGGCTGACCGATCGCCTCCAGGCGCTGGAAGTTCCCCCTCACGTGCTGCGGTACGGCGGGCTTCCGCCAGCGCAAGAACAGCCCACAAAACGGCCCGCGCCCCAGGCTTGCGCGGCCGGCATTGGCGCTGGGAAGGTAAAGGGTCGGACGGCCACCGTGTCGGCCTGAAGAGTTGCGCTTTTGGGAGTGTGCTTGGCAGGGGAATCAAATTGACCTGAATTTCATGCAAGCGCCTCCCTCGAGCCTCCCGTCACGCAAGGTAGACTCGAGCTCAAGGGTGCCAGGTCGTTGTTGGGCACCGGGCCCAGCTCGTCGGCCACGCAGTACAGCACATACGCCCCTGCAAGGCTCGCGTTGGCTCCCCGATGCTGCACCCGGTCCAGGACCTGACTGTAGTGACGCGCCCCCTTCCGGAGGCGAGTCGTCGTCAGGGCGAGAGGGCCCAGCCCGCCGAGCCGCAAGACGCAGTTGGCCAGGATGCGCGCCAACCGGCCGTTACCGTCCTCGAACGGGTGCACAAGGAGAAACATGACCATGACGTACCCAGCGACATAGCACACGCGGTCGCACGCGAGAGGGCTCTCGCCGGCCAGCCACGCTCGCGCCTGGGCCAAGAGGTCACGCAGCGCCCCGGGTACGCTGGCCGCAGGCGCGTACTGCACTGGCCGTCCCCCCAGCCCGTCGGTGCACGCCTCGCCGACGCGGTACGCGCCAGCGCTCGCGAGCACGCCTCCTAGCAAGGTGCGATGCAGGGCAAGAACCGTCGCTTCCGTGAGCTCTGGCCCCGTCACGGTCAGCGCCGCGGCAAGTGCGCGGGCGTGAGGCACCGCCCACTCGCGGTCCAGCGGCGTAGGCGACCCGGGGCCGGAGCCCTCTCGCAAGGGTGAATCCGCGGGCACTTGCAGCAGGGCAAACGTCTGCGCGCGCGTGGTAAGGCACCCCTCGAAGCAGTTTGAAGCGTACACGGCGTGCGCCGATCGGTGCGCAAGGGACAGCCCAGGACGCTCGGCCGCGGGCTGGCGACCCGCTTGCACGTCGGCGAGAAGCCGGGCTGGCGACCTGGCGCAGAAGAACAGCCGCGACCACGACGAGACGGGAGGCACGTCGCTCCGTTGGGAAGCGCGCGCCACAGACTGCAAGGTCATGGTCCGCCTGCTGTGACTGGAGCAAGCAATGGCAATCTCGTCGTCATTGGACGAAAGCGACTGCGAGCGACGTGCCTGGTCTCGAACAGGATGCAAGCGGGACCTTGAGCAGGAGTGTCGAGGCTGGGGCGGCGTCGCTTAATTTGAAGAAGCGGTGTCGCGGGAGTGGACGCGGGCTTGCGCCGGAACCAAAGTACAGGACGCCAGGCAAAGCAGCGATTGGCGACGGGGAGGGGGGGAGTGACGCTGCAAGCGGTCCCGGCGCGCCGTCTACCGAGCGCTTTCCATTTCTTCTCGTGGCAGCGGTTCACGCCATGGACCTCGACGGGCTCCAACTGGCCGCGCCAGTCCCCATGGCGACAGAGACGATCAAGCCCTCGGCGGCACGCTCACCCCCGGACGGGGCCGAGACCGCCCCAGCACGCAGCAACCTCGACGCGGCCGAGCCCACGCCAGCACGCTTGAGCACAGGTGTGGCCGAGCCCGCACCGGCACCGGCGCCGTTGAAGACAGACGGGGCCGAGCCGGCTCCGGCTCCGGTGAGCGCCGACGCGACCGAGCCTCGGGCCGGTGGCCTGCCACCGCTCGAGGTGCAACCTCCTCGGCTCGCCGGCGAGGCCTGCCTCAACAGCTACCAAGAGGACGTGATTGCCGAGTGCCTGGGGCGGCGCGAGCCGTTTGGCATCGTGGCGCTGCCCATGGGCGCAGGCAAGACGCTGATCGGGCTCATGCTGGCGCAGCTGCACGGCGTCGCGTTCGGCGCCCCGGCGCTCTGGGTCTGCTCCAAGACGCTGCTGCAGCCGACGGTGCTGCAGCTCCGGCGCTTCTTCCAGGACCGCCTGCCGTTCCAGGAGCTGCCGTCGCAGCGCACCGACAACCCCTTTGTGCTAGCACCGACCACCCGCGTCGTCTTTACCACCCCGGCCGCCATCCGCATCGCTGCCACGCAGTTTCGCGTTGGCGAGGACGTGGCGGTCCCGTCCGAAAACAACACGATTCACTACGTCACCCCGGCCGTGCCGCTGCGGCAGACGGGCGGACCCCCCGCGACGCGGGGCCTGCGGGTCCTCTTTGCGCGCCGCTGGGCGGCGCTGGTGATGGACGAGGCGCAGGACTACATGAACTGCTCGACGGCCACCACGCGGGCGGTGGCAGGCGTGGTGGCGTCGCGCCGGTGGATCCTGTCGGGGACGGTGCTCACCGAGCCCAAGCCCTGCGCCGTGCTGGGCCTGGGCCTGCTGCTGCACGCGCCGGGGGCCCGGACCCTGCCCGACACCCGCGACAACATTCGAGGGGGCCGCGTCCGCCCGCTCCGCGGGTGGATGGTGCACCGCGCCACCAACCCCGCCTTTACCGCGCCCGTCGTGCGGTCCGAGGTCGTGACGCACGCGCTCGACCTGCCCGAACAGGCGGTCTTTCAGAGCTTTCGAGCCATGCTCCAGCTGCTCATGGAGCGGCGCGACATCGTGGACGAGCGGGGCCGCCGCGCCATTGCGCGGCACATCTTCACGACCATCACCAGCTTGCGCCAGGCCCTGGTGGCGCCCGTCATCCCCGTGACGTCGCTGTTCCTGGTTCTGGCCGACCAAAACCAGCGGTCGCAGCTGGCCAGCATGATGCTTCGGCTGCTCAACGAGGGCAACCTGCAGGCCTGGCTATCGGACCCGGCCTCGATCTGCGGCAGCCGGATGCGGGCCGTGCTCAAGGTCCTGCAGGAGCACGTGGACCGCAAGGCGGTCGTGTTTTCGTGCTTTGCCGAGCCCCTGCACCTGCTGCAGCACCTGCTGGAGGAGCGGGGCCACGCCGTCTACCGGCTCGAGCCCAGCATGACGTCGCCGCAGCGGGCGCAGCTGCTGCTGGACTTTGAAGCCCACGTCGGGGGCGGGGTGCTGTTGACCACGTACACGCTGGGGGCGCAGGGCCTCAACCTGCAGATGGCCAGCGTGGCGCTGATGCTCGACTTTTGGTGGAACGACGGCTACACGGCGCAGGCCGAGGCTCGCGTTCTGCGCATGGGCCAGCAGGCGCGCGAGGTCAGCCTCTACTACTTTGCCAGCAACACGGGGCTCGAGCAGGGCATGTTTCAGAAGCAGATGGCCAAGCGGCGCATCGCGGACCACCTCATGGACGGCACGGCGGTGCAGGTCAAGGTGCCCAAGCTCTCGCAGGACCAAATGATTGAGATGATTCTGTCGACCGACGACGACGCGGCCGCCCACCCGACGGACGGCGCCGATCCGCCCCCCCCCGACCTCGACCACAACGCGCGGCACATTCGAGCGCTGTGCGCGGACCGCAAGCGCGCCGACGGCCGAGGGTGTTGGGGCGAGCCGGCCGCAAAGCGCGAGGCGCCCGCGGCCCTGTAGGCCAGCCAACTCGCCGCGTTGACGGTCATGGAAGCGCCTTTGTGAGCGAGCAACGGCCATGGACAGATCCTAAATTCATGGCAGCAGCGCAGTTCTCTGACCCACGAACAACGCTCCTGACTGCCCCAAGCGGGCCACGCAGGGGTCACGTCAGGTCGTCCGGCCTGTAGTCCTGCAAGCCAGCCGGCCGTCTGGGCACACAGACGCGCTCTGAGGCAACGGCACCGGCTCGGCCGCGCTGGCTGGCTCGGGCTGTCCTTCCTGTCTCGAGGTCTCAGTCTCGCTGCCCGAAGGACCAATCGATATCGGCGTAAGTCTTGTACTCGCAGGCCCCCTGCCCCTCCCTAGTGTTCCCGACTGGTGACTTGCACATTTCCGCTGGATAGTACTCGTGGCTCTCCAGCTCATCACTAAAATCCCCATCTTCAAGCAAGAATCTGCACCTGGTGTCTAGGTCCTTGTCATTGATAAGCGCGTCGGCGATCTTTATCTGCAAACCAGGGTCATATTTGCCGAACGGCAGCCCCGCTAGCTGGTGGATAAGGGCCCACCGATCTGCTTCGCGCCCCGGGGGAGTCCAGTTCGTGCGTCTCTTAGTCTTGCGCATTGCATCATCAAGGATCTGGAGACGAAGATGGATCCGAAGCCGGTCCCAGAGCGCTTGCAAGAAACCCCGTTGACTCGGCAGTATGTCTTCCTGAGTGCCGAAGCGGTCCCAAGTCTTGCAAACGAACGTCTGTCTCGCATCGGACCATTCCTCATCGGACCATGCCTCATCAGACCCTTCCTCATCCGACCTTTTTACCTGGGACCGTTCCTCATTGGGCAACACGTACGTGCAATAGACATCGTCGTCCGGGCCTTCATCAGGTGGCTCGTCGATCCTGCCTCCAGATGCCGTGCAAAACGCCTTCTCGTCCGTATGCTCGTGAGCCTTAACCGCTTCGCTGAGCATGGCTTGCGTGCTCACTTGGCACTTGTCGAACGAAAAGTGCTTGGCGTAGTTGACCTGAACCCCGGTTGCAAATGCAAGGAGGAGTTTTTCACCGAGGAGATAAAAGTCCGGGACGTACGACGTTGTGTACATCACCTCGTTAAAGTCCTGGTTTAACACCTCACACCCCGCTTCAATCGCTGCTGTCCGGCTCTCGTCGGTCATTTCGTACCACATGTGGTACAAGTACGCCTGCTCCCCGGGTTCGACTCTTGTTGAGTCATAGTCATACCCTGGTGACTCTCCTGACTTTGGTCCCTCCCGGCGATCAGGCAAGTAAGGGCATTCGTCGGACATGGGTGTCGTTTGCTTGTGCACGGGCCCACTCCCATAAATTGAATTTGGGTCAGCCGGCTCGGCCGCGCTGGCTGGCTCGGGCTGTCCTTCCTGTCTCGAGTTTTGTTTTGCCTCGGCACACTCCTGTCCATCACCTTCTTCAAAGTTGGACCGGCCGTCCCCCGGTGTCCCCCGTCTCGAGCTCTCAGGCTCACTTCGCCTCAGCACACTCCTGTCATCCCCTTGTGCCAATCTGGCTTGCGCGAACCTCACGCCAGGTCGTCTATGCAATCTTGCTCAATCTCCAGCAGCACTCCGAGCTCTCGGACCTCTCGCTCTGCGTCGCGCAGCTGTCGCATCAGCCACGACCGTTCTTGCCAGCTAGCCGTTGCAGAAGCGTCAACCTGTCGCTGTGCAACGGCCATGTCCGCTTGCGCCTGCAGCAGCTGCTGCGCGAGGGCCGCCGCCTCTCGGTGGTGGTGAAAGCCCCGGGGGTACACGTCGGCCTCTTGCACCGGAACGCGATCAACGGGGCACGACGGGGTCACTTGGTACCACTCTTGGATGCAACGAGCGCACAGCGCATGGCCGCACGACCGGAGCCTGAGGGGAAAGTTCAGCTCTTCCAAGCAAATGGGGCAGGCGTCGGCCGGGGCGTCGGTGCAACAGTACCCGGGCCCGCTGGGTACGGGCTCGCAGACCAGATTGGGTTGCCGCTCGGTGTACCAGTCGCCGTCCGGGCAGGGGCGCAGAGCGCTCATGGTCTTGCTATGTGGGGATTCAAGTCCAATAAAAAGCGCCACCGCGGCCTTGAGGGCCGGTCGATCCGCCGCGTTGACGGTCGTGGTCGTGGCGACGTTGGCAAATAGCGAACCGCCGCTCAAGCACCCCAATTTGACGTCTTGCCCCACGGTTGCCCTTCCTCTCCGCCCCGATTCGGACGCCGGCGATCAGGCAAATAAGGGCTGTTGCCGGACATGGGGTATCGTATATTCAGACACGGCCCCCCGTTTATTTAGACACGGCCCTCGGGGTTGACCGTCTCAGCCGCGCAAGCTTGCCTGCAAGCATCAAGTTTGTCGGGCTGAACCCAACTCCTGTTCAACAGGCGCGTGCACTCCCGCCAGGCGTCTTCTTCAAAATTGGACAGCGTGCAAAATCAAGCGTGCCGACCGGCTGCCAGTGAGATCCGCCGGGCACCGATGCCGAATATTTGCCACGGCATCGTGGGACTCGCAAGGCAGTGACATGAGGAGATGGTAAGCGTGTCGCGCGTTGACATTCCCGCGTCCAAGCTCGCAGCCGTCATCAACATGCATCGGCACGAACCTGCAGGGGCTGCGTTTGCCGACTTGCTCCGCTCCAACGGCGTCGCCGTCGGCCGCCGGCGCCTGCCGGCGCCCGAAGCCGCCTTGGTGGCGGCTTATCAGGCAGCGGACCGAGCGGCGGCGCCAGCAGAAGTGCATGCGGCTGCCAAGGCCAAGGCGACCGCGAGCGTGACGGTTCACGTCGAGGCGCTATGTCGGCAAGCAGCAGGCCTGCTTGAGGGCCTGCACCCCGCGCAGGCGTGCGAGCCGTTGGTCGTAACCGGGAGCCCCGGATCGGCCATGGACACGTCGGTCGAAGCCTCGCCCGTTCCGAAGCAGGGCGCTGCTGCCAACAACTCGGCAGCAGACGGTCAGGCCACAAGCTCTGGCACGCCACCCTCGGATCCCGCTTGGTCCCAACGGCTGCCGCGCTTGAGCCGCCTGTGGCAGGTCGATCCCGCCACGCTGCCGGTGCCCGGCGTGGCCAAGGCGGTCGTGGACGCGCAGCTGTTTGCGCAAACATCCGCCGGCCACGCCTTGCCCGCGCACGTGGCGCGGGCGCAGCTCGAGGCCGTGATTCACCGAGCTCGGGTGCAGGTGCGCCAAGCTCTGATCGACGCGCGCGCCGGGGTCGCGGCCCAGGCGACCTGCGTGGCCAACCGCGCCGCGGGTCAGGCGCTGGAAGCCTCGGACCGCCAGCACCGCAACCGATCGCGGGCGGGCCAACCGCTGCACAGCGGACCCGAATGCCTGTTGCGGCGAGAGGTGGCGCCCAACGTGTGCGTCGTGGGGCGCGTGGACAGCTGCCGCATCGACGCGCACGGGGCCGTTGTCGAGTTTGAAGAGCTCAAGCGGCGCATGCATCGGCTGCTCGGCAGCGTGCCCTTGCACGAGCTCTTGCAGATGCACGCGTACCTGTTCCTCACAAAGCTCGAGGCGGGCGTGCTGTGCGAAGCGCATGGCGACCGTCGCCTCGAGCACTTGGTTCGCTTCGACCGTCAGTGGTGGCTGACCAAAATCGTTCCCAAACTCACGCAGGTCGGCGTCTGCGTTCAGACACTCAAGGCCGACAAGGCCGCCCTCGACAACTACTTGCAGGACCCGGAAGGGTACGTGACCAGCAACCTCCCCCCACGGTGCCTGCAGGCCCCGCTCTCGCATGCATTTGCGTGACAGGGACACAGCACCCCTGCTGTCAGGCAGCATGCTTCTCCACGAGCATCAAGAGAGCGAGAGCGAAATACTCGGGTCGTGGTACAATTACATGGCACGCAGACGCGAAAGGAACGACAATGACCACCCAACCGTGGTCCACCTCAAGTCGAGCCCCAGGCGTTGGATGACTTTTCGCTCGCCGCCGCAGGCCTGCGTTTCTGAGGCCCGCACTTCTGAGGCCCGCACTTCTAAGGCCCGCACTTCTAAGGCCCGCACTTCTAAGGCCCGCACTTCTAGGCCTGCGCTTCTGAGGCCGCGTCCGGGATGGCTTGCACGAGCACGGCCTGCGACGCGAGTCGTTCGCGTGCTCTCCGTCTCTACAGTGTCCACATTGCCATGTCATCCCAGGCTCTGAGCCTGATGAGTCACTGCAGTACTCTCCAGCGCTCACCCTGCAGTACATCTTTTTCTGAAAACGCTTGCGCAGCGTCCGAAGTTCGGCAATTCGCTCTTTGTCATGCTGTCCAGAGTGCGAGATACGCAGCAGCTCGTCCTTCGATGACTCGATATCCTAAAAAAGGCAAAGGAGGTTAAAGAGGCAATTCACATCAGCAAAAAGTCCACCACAAGCCATCTCGTACGGCGTGAGACCAGTAACCGGATGAGAGCTTTGGCGCGACTTGAGGACCAACCGCAGGAGGAGCTCGACACTGGTCCACTGCGACCGACGATGGACTCTCTGCGCTCGGGGAGAAGGGCTGTTGCTTGAGGGCCTTGGCAGCTGCGAGCGTATCGGTCCGTTCATTCTGGTCAACCAAGCGGAAGCGCGGCCGCTAGCTAGCCCAACCTGTGAAGAACCGCTTGCGATGGCCGGGTTTGGTCATAGTCAACAGGTCAAGGTCGTCCGAGTCCATGTACGAAAGCATCGACGGGTCATCGTACCTAGCTTGACGGGTAACACAAAGGCTCTCCCTACAGACGGGCAGTTGGGGCGCACCCGTTGGTGATGAAGCAATCCGCGTAGCTAGCAAGGCAGTTTGCACGGAGCCAATCGCGAACAGCAGCCTCGGGCAGGGAACTCATACTGCTGATAAATTGGCGCCGGTGGGTACTGCAAGGCGGATTGTCGCGAGGGCCACGTCACTTTAGTCGACACGTCACGTTGGTTGACACGTCACATTCATCCGCTGCCCGTGCCATTTTCCTCGCCCGAGCCGTCCGCGATAGGCAAGACCGAGGCCTGCCAAGGCATGCGCGCACACGCGATTCTGCGTGACGACAACTAAGTCTGGCTCAAGCGAACATTTCGCAACACGGGTCGTCTTTCATGCCACGTCACGTCAGTCGACACGTCACATTCATCCGCTGCCTGTGCCATTTTTCTCGCCCCAGTCGCCTGCAATGGGCGAGACCGAGGCTTGCCTCGGCCTCCGCGCACACGCAACCCTGCCAGACTACAACTACATTGTGCCCGGGAAGGCGTACAACCTCAACCGCAGCCTCGGGGCCGCTCAGGGCACGAGCGACACCTTGAGCGACGGGCTCAATGACATGCCCCTTCCAGAATTGATCCAGTTTGCGCTGGCCGAGGTGCTGCAGAACGCAGTCGACTGGGCTCTTGACCGCGTGTTGCACTTGGCGAGCATGCCGTGGAACAAGGTGTACCCATGGCTGCTGAACCGGCCTGACGCGCTTGGGGCCATGCTGGCGGTGGAACACGACGTGGTGGCGGCGTTGGTGACGGTCCTCTTTACGGACAGCGGGGAGCGGAGCGTGCTGCTCAAGATTGGGTATGCTGACCGGCAAGTGACGATTGAACAAGTGGACCAGCTGTTGCTGTCGGCCTCGCGATTTCTGCCCATTGGGCAAACGAGCAAAGGGGACCGGCCGTCCAAGGGTCACGCGACTGCGGCGGCGCGCGGCGATCGCCAAGGGTTGTACGCCGGAGGCTTTGGGCAAGGGCTGAAGCAGCTGCTGCCGGTGCTGGTCAAGCGCGACATTGGGTTCTCCATCAGCGGCATGGTGCCCGAGGGCGACAGCACTGTTCCAGCGCGACTGCTGTACGAGGCTGCGCGGTCGGGCGATTTGACGGTGGTGCAGAGCTCGCAGGCCACGGAAGCGCACCGCAACCTCCTGACCACGGTCGACTTTTCCCGCTTGGAGAGTGCGGACGGTGGCATCGGCGACCTTGCGCAGGCCATCATGCGCTCGCACGTGCTTTTTTGGCAGAGCCAGGCTCGGGTAGTGTTTCACAAGCCCGTTCCGATCTACGGGGTCGAAGACACGCTCGCGCAGCTGCTCGAGCTGCCGCCGCCCGTCGCCGCTGCCGGGGCCCTGCCGGCAGAGCAGTCCGTTCCTGTCTTTGTCAACGGCGTGCTGCAGGCCCTTGTCTCCGTCACCCAGCCGCCTGCCCCTGCCCCAAGAGACGTGCGGTTGTGGAGCCAGCATGGTTTGTGCGAGCTCGGGGCTGCAACCCAAGCCGCGGTGGCGAAGGGGGGGCTGGTGTCGGCTCCAGGGGTGTCCTTGCTTGCTCGCAGCGTGCGCACGCTGGCGCAATCGTCGCGATCGGGTAAGCTTACTCTGCGGGCGGAAAACGCGATACGCACCTTGCTTGCGGACGTGGCGGAAGACGACACCCTCGGTAAGGAACGGCGGTCAGGCTGGTGGTCGCCGGGCAGGGCAGATCCTGACGGGGTGGGTGGTGTAGGCCTGGCCCCAAAGTTGGTGCGCTGCCTCCTAGGGTACGGACCCGCGGGATGGCGCTCGCTCCTGGTCGCAAACGGCAGCCGGGCGCTGGCCGACGCTCTGATTGAGAGAGGAGAGCCGGACGTGCTGTCAAGCGCGCCCCCGTTCCGGCTGATCAACCCCGACGGGGCGGACGACGAGCGGCTCGCCATCTTTCACCGCGTTGTCCCCAACGCCCGCCTCGATCGCCAGGGGAGCCTCGCGCTCGTTCCAGACACGTGGCTGCCATACCTGGAGGCGCTGAGCCAGATGGTGGACACGGACGACCAGCAGCCTCAGTACCACCCCAACGGCGAGCCGGGAGTGTCGAGTATGACGGTGCCGGTCGACCACGTGCTGCAAGACGCTCTTGTCTGCTGCCCCGAGATGTACTTTCCCCAAGACCGCCCTCCAAAGCCCGGCGACTTTACCGAGGCCCAGTTTGCCTGCCTTTGCTTCGCCGGCAACGCGGTCGAGTACGTTGCAGAGACGGTGCCTGGCATGGCTGCTCAGAATAAGTGGATCGCCTGGGCAGCCCCGGCCGCGTTGATTTACGACTTGCCGGCGTTTGCCACCCAGGCCAGCCCGCCCCTGCGCAGGCCGGCTCGCTGGCCCAGCGATCGGCACGTTGTCACCATCAACCACAGCGACTGCGCCCACCCGAGCCGATTTGCCACTGCGCTCATTCGCGACCTGCTGCAGGGAACCAGCCTGACTAGCGACGCCCAGGCCCGAGCGCGGCATCATTTCTCCACGTTTATGCACAAGCCCCGCTCCGAGTGGCCGCTGGCCGCCAATGACCCAGTCATGCAGGACATTTTGGGCGGCAGGTTTGCAGGAGGACCCTTCAACGCCGAGGTGTTTATGCAGCGGACGGTAAGCGCCAAGCGCCGCGCGGCCATCGCTCGCGCAAGCAAGCGCTCGGCCGAGCAAGACACGGACGCGTACCGGCACGACGATTGACTGGACCGAGTCTTGGGGTGGCAAAGACTGGGGGTGGACTGGGGGTGGGCGAGGCTTGTGACAACGGATCCAATTAAGATACAATCGTCCCAAGAGAAAAGGTCACTGTTCACCGTCTGAAGACGTAGGCTGTTTTTGCCAGACTGTTGCTGGCGCGTCTGACGCCAAATTCTACTCTCGTTTTAACGTCATTTTACCATCATTTTCTCATTTCTATGTAGTTGTTCATTCAATTGGCAGAGACTGAGTACAATCGGTTGCCACTCAGTACCATCGGTTGCGACCGAGCTTGGCGGTCACACCTGGATCCAGTTACAGCCCACGCAATAGAGTTGCGCTAAGGAAATGACAATCCACCATGTCGCTTCGCCAGGCAGGCTTCCCCCCGCCGCTTGGAGCGCGCTGATGAACGATAGCACATCAACCCGCGACGGGATTGCCAGGGTTGGCTCGGCTCCGTCCTGCAGCCCCACCAACAACTTGGCCGTGTCGCGGAGCGTCCGCGCGGGACAGCGGCGAAGGTAAAGCTGCCACGGTAGAGGCCGCATGGCCGGTGGCAGGTAAGCCTCTGTGGCAAGTATCAACTGCAGAGACGGGTGCGTGGCAAACGCTCTGCGCGCCTGCAAGCGATTGACCGGGCCACCGGTGGACAGCAGCGTTTGAACCGTGGGGTCAAGGGTGTGACCGCCCAAAAGCTGAAAGCTGTAGTCTTCAGGAGTGCCCAATAGGACGAAGCGGCGCGCATTCACCCGGCGAATGGGTCCCATGGCAGCGTACCGGTCGTTCAGACGGCGTCCAGGGTCGTTAATCCAAAGGCCCAAGCTCACGGTGTTGGCCTTGACGCCGGTCACTCCACCCAGGCGGCCGACGTCGAGATGGCCCACGCGAGCGTCGTGGCAGGCGAGGTAGACCGCCTGCACGCGGAGGTACGCGCAGCCATCAAGCTGTCCAGGCTCGAGCTCGATCGATTCCGAAGGGCCAGCGCGCACTCCCTCCAAGACGACGCACGCCAGACGTTGGCGCGTGCCTCGAATCAATTGGGACAGGGTGTCGGCAACCCCTTGGTCCCATCCTTGAGCCCCTCTCTTGTACAGGATATACAAGGCTGTCAGGGAAGGAAGGCTCCAGCGACACATGTGGGTGCCAAGGCACTCGAGACGAACCCGCTCGATGGTTGGGTCGCTCAACAAGCCCAGCCGTCGCAAGAACTCAGCGCTGGACCGAGTAATGGCTCCAGAAAGGACCAGCTCGACTGCCCGGGCTTTTTGCGTGTCGCCAACGTCCTCAGGCCACCGTGCTGCTTGGCAGTCGATGTTGGTTGTCAAGTAAATCCTGAGCTCGGCCAGCACGGGCAGGGCTGTCAAGTACCGCACCCAGCTGGCGTCGTCTGATTCCCCGTCCACGTGCACGGAAACCTTCAAGGACGGACGGTCGCGCTCGACAGCCGCCATCACCGCTGGCATGGCGCAAAGCTCTGGGAGCGTAGGATTGCGCGGCGAGCCCGAATTGCTGATTATATTCAGCCGGCGATGCGCGATGCGCAGCCATGGTCGCTTCTGGTTGAGGGCGTTGCTGCCGCACACCTCGGTCATGGTCAAAGCGGCGGTGGAACCACAGAGCACTCTGGTTGAAGTAGTCGGACTGCGTTCGCTACCTGGCGGAGCTCGTCAACTATGCCATAGGCAAGTACCCCCGTGATACAACATGGTCCACTGTGACGACTGACGCGAGCAAGCGTCATTTTCGGATGCGTCCGTCCAGCAGAAAGAAAGCACGTGCGTCCACTGGCCTTATCCTTGCGCGGGCGACCCTGGGTATCGATGCATACAGCTCTGGGTCAGCTAGCGACTTTCTCAGCGACCAGGAAGTGAAGACAGCTCTAGCGAGGCAGCAAAAGAACGCTGAATAAATCGCTGAATTCAATTTGTGCAGACATGGTCTACTTTACTCGCGCTCAATCAGTGCATGATCACACGCCTACGCCCCAGCACGTACGCGTGCACACGGAAATTTCGTCGGCGTCTTCAGCTCCTGGCTCTTCTCAATCATCTTCATATGTTTCCACCATCTTCACATGTTTCCACCGCTTCTTCATCTTCGCCCTCTTCTTCCGTCTCGACTGCTTCCTCTTCTTCCGTCTCAACTGCTTCCTCTTCTTCCGTCTCGACTGCTTCCTCTTCTTCCGTCTCTGCCGCTTCGCCTTCTTCCTCATCCTCGCCTTGGCGCCATATCCGCTCGTCGGCATTAGGGCCATCCGAACCATCAGACGTGTCCTCGACGCCGTCCTCTTCCGTCGACCGGGGCATTGTAACGATGTACACCAAGATGCGAGCCGCAACAGTGTCTGAAACTGCCAGTCCGAGCCGACTCGCGGCAAGCATCATGCCAGCCACACTCTTTCCACCAAACGGACCAGCACCGGTTACCCACGCCATCAACGTTACGCTGGCAGTCCCCTTAAGAGCCACGGCCACCATTGTTTGGAATCTCGTCATTGTAAATACGTGCCAAGCATGCTGCCTCCAGCCCTGGGATTTAGCTCAAGACCACAAGTGTGACGTGGTTTTCGCTTGCCAAGTACTTATCAGCACCGGGTTTTTTCATAGACAATGCTGAATAAATACCTGAATACCCTCTCATTTATCAACCCTTTTTAGGCCAACTCTCAACTCACCTGACCAACCATCCATTTGCTGCTCGCAGTCATCGCTTTCAACATGGAAGGACTTGTGGACTACCGCCCTGCTTTCTACAAGCCCAGCACTGCCAAACGCTTGCGCCGTGCGCTCAAGCACGAAATCGAGTACCTTCCTCCCAAGACAACGGCCCTCCGCATGTTTGGGAAAGAGGTGCTTTTGCCACGGCAAGTGGCGGGGTACGGAGACCCTGACGTCAGCTACTCTTACTCGGGAACCACAATACCTGCCCTTCCCTGGACTCCGACCCTGTTGGAAATCAAAGCTGACGTGGAGCGGGCGACTGGTCACAGGTTCAACTTTGTGCTGGTCAACCGATACGCAGACGGTCAGAGCAGCGTCGGGTACCACCGTGACAACGAAAAGGGCTTGAACAAAGACGTTCCCGTCACATCGTTGTCGTTTGGGGCCACCCGCAAGTTTTACGTCCGGCCGTACCAACCACCAACAGCAACGGGCCAATCCAAAGCGCCAAGGCCCAAGCCCAGCGTGTACCATCTTTCCGAAGGAGATCTCCTCATGCTGTCGTCCGAATGCAACCGGACGCACGAGCATTGCGTGCCCAAGTGCGCGTTGAGCGTTTGCCGTGAACCACGCATCAACCTCACGTGGAGAAGCATCGTGGTTCCTTGTTTGCCGTCGTAGCGATGAGTATGCCTTGATGGTTTGTCCGCTTAGGTAAACGCATAGCGTGCCAAGTGCTGCATTGTCATGTGTGATATGTTTCATGCAATATTGATGCATTGACCGAGCTCGTTGTCCACACACACACACACACACATACACACACATGCGTATACACAATATGCCTGAATGAAAGATAACATAATGTCGGCGACGGCGGCCACAGCGTTCTCCAATTCGTCCAATCCGCAATACGTTTGAATGACGTGCGTCGGTCATGGCCCCGAGCTTTGCCTAACAGTTCTCAAGTGTTGCCGCGCTCGCCGGATGTCCCGCCGTTGAATTTGCTGGCGCCCATCGTTGGCCGCGACCATGCCCGCGGAAAAGTAAACATGGTCCAGGTACTCGTCTTGGAGCGAGTACCCGGACTCGTCTTGGAGCGAGTACCCACTGTGCATCCACTGCATCAACTGTTCCTCGTCGAGCCGCACGGATTCACTGTAGGCGCGGTTCAAGTCCGTGTCGCTCACGCCCAAAAGACTCTCGAGTAGGGCCTGCTCCGAGGCAACGATGGCATGGTCTTGCATTTCATGTCCGTACGGCGCGTCGTCCATACTCAAGGTGAGAGGGGTTTCTTCCGGGCTTGCCGCCTGCGATATTTCGCCGACCGATTGAGATCAGACGAGGGCCTCCCGAACATTTCCTTGCGCACCACGCCTGGCGGTTGCCAGGCAGTCCCGAACGCAACTCTGCCACTTTGCGCTGCAGGAGCGGGTGTCGGCTTTGCCAAAGGCCTTCCAGGTCCTGTGGCACAAAATACCCCGACCTCGAGCCTGGGTAAATACATCGCGCGTCATTACCGCGAATGGCAACGGCGGCCGGCTCCAGACGCGGCTCTCGGTACCGTTCCTCCCGAATTCGCCAGCCTCAGCCCGGCGACCCACTGACGCACGGCGTCGACACCGCCTGCGCGCCAGGGCAAACCGTATGCCGGGACGCCACGGGTCAAGCGGCTTGCGCGCGCAGTGCCGACTGCCAGGCGCCGCTGACGTCAACGCACGGATATACGCCTTGGTTTGGGCCGCCCACGTCGGAAGCTCACCAGGACGCCGAATCCCGGGCCTTGCGGGTTCGCAGCCTTGCTCGGCGCATCAAGGCTGACGGCCTCGAGGCATGTAGCCGGCTTCGAGTGCTAGAGGTATTGACAGAAGACCAAAAGCGGTCCGCATCTTGGTCGTTCATCGCCTTTTGCAAAGACAGGGTCACTGGCATTCGTTTGGCTGTCAAGGGCTTTGCGTGGTTCGATCTGGATCGCTGCGCTCCCTTTGCGGACATGGGGTTTACCTCTCGTCAGCACGCCCACGTCTCGGGCTTGCAATACGAAGCCTGCATGTACGAGAAGGCAACGCCTCGCTTGGCCACGCCCAACCTGGTCAAGCCGCTTGGCAGCACACGCCTGTCGTCCAAAACATTGCGAACGGCGAACATCGCTTTTGTTAAGGCCGTTGCGCGCGCCGGCGCCGGCCTGGGCCTCGATCATGCCTTAAAAGGTGACTGCCTTGGAGTCGAGCTTGTGTTTACCGAGCTCCGGCCGGCCGTCAAGTCGTTGCATCGGATCATGGTGGAAGACTCCCCTTCCCCTGACGTCCTGCGGGCTCTTGCGTTTCAGATTGTGTACACCGTGTACGCGATGCAGCAAGGGGAAGTGCAGCATCACGACCTGCACCTGGGCAACGTTCTGGTCGACCTGAAGCCGCACGAGGTCCACATTGAGTACCGCGCGGCTGGGTTTGTGTTTCAAGTGCCCATGACGTCCGGCAAGGTCATGGTGTTTGACTGGGACCTTGGCTACTCCCCCGCGTGCGGGGCAAACCCGCGCCTCTCGCAAAGCGCCTGTCAGGCGCTGAGCGCCTGCAACCAGATGACGCTGAACTACGATTGGGCCCAGCTGCTGTACAAACTACTCATTACAGCGATCACCCTTGACTTTCGAGAGTTTGCGAGCTTTGTCCGGGCTTTCTTGCCGGTCGATGCCGTTAGCAACATGTCGCTTGCCGGGAATCCCAGAGGCTACCCTTGCTTTCGACCCCAGGATGGACGGGCTCCCTGCGCAGCATGGCCAACTGACCAACCGACCTGGCTGTCCGAACTGGAGGGGCCGGAACAAGCGTTGGCCCACGCATACTTTGACCCGCTTCGTCTGTGATTTGGCGCCAGGTCCGAGGAACCGACATGGTGGCATTCGTTCTCAGCTGACCCCCTCTTGGTTCGTGCGCGTTGATCCCCTGATCGGCGTGCGGCTTTTGCTTCTGAATTCAAGTACACGCACGCACACCCTCAGTCGGTGATCGCTGCGAGATCGCGGTATCATCTCGCCCATCCGCCTCCATGGCGGCCAGCATCTCTTCTGCGACGCCGTCTGGGGGCTCGGAATCAAAATTGCCAATGGAGCCCGGTGGGTCGTCCAGCGCGACTGTTCTGTACCACTTTACCAACAGCGGGACAAGCTCTTGTACAGGCGGGGGAAATCGGAGCACGGCGGTCGGAGGAGAGACATCCATGTTAAAACAAACGTCGTTGTACTTTGCAATGTGCGAATATCATTGATCGATGGTTATTTGCCGCGACGAAGGTGCCGAGCGAAAGGTTGCGTTATGGGTTGGAAAACTCCTGTTGACAACAACACCCAACAGGAGTGAGGGCTTTCGAGGCGGTCCAACTTTGAAGAAGACGAAAGTGCCCAGCGAAAGGTTGTGTTGTGGGTTGGAAAACTCCTGTTGATAACAAAAGCCAACGGGAGTGAGGGCTCTCGAGGCGGCCCAGCTTTGAAAAAGACGAAAGTGCCGAGACATTTGCTTTTGAGAAACCAAGACCAGGACTGTATCCTTCCTTATCGGGCTCACTCAAGTCCCAAGAGACCGCCATTCAAGCCACATCCCGCACCACCGCGTCTTGATCCTGACCTGCGTGTGACTTTTGTTTCTGAATTGAATTACACACACACACACGTTCACCTCAGTACGCTGCCAGCTCGGCGCGCAGCTTGGCGCGCAGCCTGCGCGCCGGCGCTGAAAAGTGCCGCTCAGGAACCAACCGGTTGGGCTCGAGCGCATCGACGAGCCGCACGGGCTCGGCGTCGCGCACCGTAAGCGGCGCGCCGAGTCCAAAACACAGACCTGCCGCCCGCCGCCCACCCAGGCCCGCACGAACAACAGCCTCGGTCCACACGTTGGCCGCCATCCAGGCCACCAGCCCGCTGGCGTGGGCTCGAGGGGTGCAGTACATGAGCGCAATGTCCCACATGTTGAACGCGTGCCCGCTGGCTAGGTACTGCTTGCAGTCGGGCACCAGAGGCATGTGACCGCGGCGCAGCAGATTGTTGACGGCTCTATTGTACCTCTCGCGCCCGTGGCGTCCGGCGTGCTCCTGCCACAGCAACATCTCCTGCCACGACGCAAACTCCCAGTATCCAATCGTCTTTGGATGAAGTTCAAGACCAGCGTCGGCGGGACGCAGTCCCGCGTGCAGCAGCATGGTCAACAGCGCAGTCTTCCGGTGAGCGGCAGGCTTGATCATGGCAACCGCCAGCAGGGTGTTCGCCCGGTGCGCGTCTAGCGGTACCTTCGGGAACAGAGCGACGGCCACTCGCACCAGGCCGAATTCGACTGCGGTGCGGAGAAGGATAAAGCTGCTGTGCTGGTCCGTCAGTAGTGCCGAAGCGTCGTCGTCACACATCACCCGCTCAAGCAACAGGTCGTGTTCGACAACGGCGCCTGGCGGCGGCCTGAGGACCTCGGCCACCCGGCTGAAAGACCGAGTGCGAGTCTGTGGTAGCCGACGGGTCCACCAGTCGCCTTCTTGCAACTCTGGACTCTGCTCCAGCAGCTTCTTCAGCCAGTGCAGATCCACCGTGCAGTCAAACAGTGCCATGCTAAAGAGCCGACCGCTGGTCAGGACGTGGTCGTCGTCCACCGCCAGCAGGGGCGACTGCACGGAGTTGGCGTGCTGAAGAACAGCGACGGCCTCGGCAGGCGCAACGTTTTCCTTGCTCATGGTCGGCAGCTGTAGTTGCGCCAGCCGAAGTGACACGGGCGCGTTGCCAGCGCGACGCTTCGCCAGAGCGCACAGGGCCGCTGAATGGTAGCGGGTCAAGTAGATGGCGTCGGTGCTGGGCCAGCCTGTCTCGCCCAGGATTGTTTGCACCAACGCGTTCCAGCGCTTTGCCACTTCACCATACAACGGCAGCAACCCCGGGGGCAAGTGAGTAAGAATGCGCTGCAGCAGGTCGTCTGGCAGGGTAGACAAGCTCATGGTATTACGGTAGGATGCGTGGGTAACTGAGTGTTTATGAGCAATGAGAAAATGAGTAAATGTGTGCTCAAAAGTGCTCAGAATGTGTGCTCAGAATGAGGAAAGTCTATTCTTAACCTCGTTTCTATTTAAAGAAAAAGCAAGACCAGGACTAAGCCCTTCCTCATCAGGCTCACTCAAGTCGCAAGGGACCACCATTCGAGCCAGATCCCGCCCCGCCGCGTCTTGATCCTGACCTGCGTGTGGGTTCTACCGAATTCAAATACACACACGCACAGGTCAAGCTCAGTACGCTGCCAGCTTGACGCGCAGCTCGGCCCGCAGCCTGCGCACCGGCGCCGAAAAGTGCCGCTCAGGAACCAACCCGTTGGGCTCGAGCGCATCAGCAAGTCGCACGGGTGTGGCGTCGCCCACCGTGAGCGGCGCGCCGACTCGAAAGTACAGAGCCGCCGGCCGCCGCTGCCTCAGGCCCGCATTGACAACAGCCTCGGTCCACACGTTGGCTGCCAACCAAGCCACCAGCCCGCTGGCGTGGGCTCGAGGGGTGCAGTACATGAGCGTGATGTCCCACATGTTGAACGCGTGCCCGCTGGCCAGGTACCGCTCGCAGTCGCGCACCAAAGGCATGCGCCCGCGGCGCAGCAGGTCGGTGACGGCTTCTGCGTACCGCTCGTGGCCGTGGCCTCTGGCGTGCTTCTGCCACAGGAACATCTCTTTCCACGTCGCAAACTCCCAGCACGCAATCGTCTTCCGATGAGCTTCGAGAACAACGTCGGCCGCACGCAGTCCCGCGCGCAGCAGCATGGTCAAAAGCGCGGTCTTGCGGCTAGCGGCAGGCTGCAGCATGGCCATGGACAGCAAGGTGTTTGCCTCTTGCGTGTTGAGCGGTACCCTCGGGAACAGAGCAACGGCCACTCGCACCAGGCCTTGCGCGATTGCGATGCGGAGAGCGGCAAAGCTACAGTGATGGTCCGTCAGTGCCGAAGCATCGTCGTCACACACAATGCGCTCGTTCAGCACATCACGTTTGACGATGGCGTTTGGCGGCAGCCCAAAGACCTGGGTCGCTTGGCTCAACGACCGGGTGGGCTTGTGTGGCAGCCGACGGTTCCACCAGTCGGCTTCTTGCAGCTCGGGACTCTGCTCCAGCAACCTCTTCAACCAGTGCAAGTCCACCGCGCGGTCAAACAGCGCCATGGTGAAAAGCCGACTGCTGGTGAGGGCATGGTCGTCCTCCACAGCCAGCAGAGGCAGCCGCGCGGGGTTGGCGAGCTGAAGAACAGCGACAGCCTCGGGAAGCGCAACGTTTTCGTTGCTCATGGTCGGCAGCTGCAGTCGCGCCAGGCGACGTGACAGAGGCACGCTGCGACGGCGGCTGCGACGTTTCGCCAGGGCGCACAAGGCCGCTGAATGGTAGCGAGTCAAGAAGATGGCGTCGGTGCTGGGCCAGCCTGTCTTGCCCAGAATTGTTTGCACCAACGCGTTCCAGCGCTTTGACACTTCACCGTACAACGGTAGCAACCCGGGTGGCAAGCAGGTAAGAATGCGTTGCAGCAAGTCGTCTGGTAGGGTACACAGGCTCATGGTAGCATGCGTGAGTAAATGAGTGCTTTTTGAGCATGGGCAAATGAGTAATTTGAGCATTAGTGCTGAAAATAGCACAGTCTATTTATAACCCATTTCTAATTCAAGACCATGACAAGTCCGAGGTCTGCTCAAGCTCAAAATGCAAGCGACCGCTAGGCCAATCCGGTAGCAGCGTTGCCACTGGGGCCTGTTCTTGCTCGAAGACCGACCTATGCTTGGCCTCTGCCGTCAACCCAGCGACGATCTGTCCTGAAGCTTGGCAAGCTTGCGTCGTTCTCGCGTCGCCTTGTCTCGCGCTCGCTTGCGCGTTTGCCGAGCAGCCTGCTTCTCTTCGTCCGTCAATTCCGGGCGTTGCAGCGACTTTCGAAACAGCTGCGTCGACAAGGCCAGCGCAGGTACCGCCGCTTGTTGCGTCAAGCGCTCTGGCACAGCGTCGACGTCCTGGACGCCAGACAACGGGGCATTGCCCTGCACTTGGCGCTCGCGGGGGTAGACCGGCTGCTGCCAGTCGCAGGGAGGAGGCTCGGGAAAGTTGGGCCAAGGCAAAGCAAGCTCGGCGAGAAGGGCATGCGGGTCGCCGGCGCAGTGCTGGCTGGACTTTGACGACCTGCGCCATTGAAGCATCTCGTCTTGCGTGCATTCAAACCCCCGGCGCAACAACGCGTGGAGGCTGTCGGCAGGACCGGCTTCTTTGCCTGGTGGGTTGGTTCCAAGACTTGAGCCTACCAGAGCAACTGACCCTGTGAGTGTAACCATCGTTGTTCATCAAGTCGACTGCTTTTCCGTTGCCGCCAACGTACAGCTTTCCAAGATGAGCTGCCGGTGCTCAGGGTCTTGCACGCCGACGACATCGAGATCGGTCGAGTCCAAGATGGAAATGACTCGTGAATCGTCGTACCTGTCAAGCAGACTATGTATCCAACCAAGGGGAGAGACAGCTTAACCAACAGCTCACCCGTGATGGTAAAAGTCGAGGACGTAGCTGTCAAGACCAAGGGTCTCCAGCCAAGAGCGCATTGTCTGCCGGAAGCACAGCTGAGATTCCATGGCTTGTGTAAATGAGAAACATTTGCCGCTCGCGCGCGGCAAGTACCGGGTAAAAGTTACGTGTGCATGCTGATAACTACCGTCGCATGTGCTGATAAGCATCGTTGCACGTCACGCAGCCGGCCTTGTGCGAGTGATTGTGCTGCCTGGCTCCGCCTTGAACATGCGCCACATGCATTCGCGCACAGCTCTGGTCCTCCTCTGTCGGACATCTGTCGGTATGTCCCCGCTAGCCTTTACCGCCAGCTCCTCGGAAAACCTCTTCGTGTACTGCCGAGGAAAGTATCAAAGCATGATTGCGTGCTGTTGCTGCGAAGACGCTCGGCCCTTCCATCGCAATTGACAGCGATATTGAAGGGTGACAAGTAGTTGACGTAAGCAATTGAACTCGAGTTTGCCTTGGGTGTGAATTATCAGCACACGTGTCAGCCTGTATGCACGCGCCGGTAGAAGGTATTTTCAAGCCACACTGCACCAACTAAGCACAAAAAGCTAGAAGACCCAGGCACGATGAACTGGCTTGCAAAGGCATGGCGCTTGTCGTCACTGCATCCTCAAACTCTTGAGGAGTTTTGACTTTGTCCTCCATGTCCCAGCTGGTTTTACTAATCACGCCGTTCGCTTCCAACCGCCATATGCCCAACGTTTCGGTGACCCTGCGCTTGAGGCTCTCCTGGTTGGGCATGCTGCTGGGCGAGTACCAAAGGGACGGATGGCTACTGCTGGTGATGATCACCTTCTTCCATTTGGCCCAGGTAAACGAGCGTCTGACATTCAGCTGCTGCTTGCCATGGTCGAGCAGACCAGTCAGGTCTGAGTACTTCATCTTGGCACCACAAAAGTCGTTCAGCAGCAGCACCTCTTCGCAGTTGTACCCGTCGAACCACACTGTAGTCGGCGAAGTGAAACATGGCTCAAAGTAGCAGCCATCGAATGCCTTCTTGGCGCTGGCAGCCTTGTCAACGCCTGCGTCACCGTATATCACCTGAACTACGACGGAGCGATCCTCCGGACCAGGGCTGTGTCGGGCACGCTTGGCCAGCATCCTCTCCACGAGCTTCGAAGCTTTCGCCTTCTTGCGGTCTTGTGTCAAATCGCCAGGCCGTCCTTTGCTTCTTTTTGATCTGTCCATGATGCAGAGTAGTACTGCTTGGAACAGTAAATGAACAAAAGACAAACGAGTCCGCCTCATGCTCGTGACCTCATTGTGCGCCATCGGCCCAACCAGTTTTATCAGCGATGAGTGTCAATATTCGTTGTCGCGAAGGCGCTGTACTCACCGCCACGGTGCTAACCACGAGCGCAATTCCCGAGTTGCGGAAGCTGATTGAAGGTTTGCAGCAATGACGTTTCGAGACCGCAACCCCGCAGAATTTCACAAGCCGACAATGGCAATGCAGGGGCTGGGTCGTGCGCCGGTCCATCCGTCGCCGTGGTAGACGCTTGTGAGGCAACGCTCCGCCGCCTCTTTAAATGGGCAGAGACCCATTCTAAGAGTATGCCTGTCCGCAGAGTTGTTGCCCGGTCGCTGGTCTTGATAGCACTCGCTGCATGCAGGCGGTGCGCCTGAACCGTGCCAAGGGTCTACGGAAGGCGGCTTTGCGGCCCACGCGCACTGCCTTGAGCACGCGACGACGCTGGAGCTTGCCGACCTTGCTCTCGTTAGCCCAATGCAGTTGTCGCTTGACACGTACGGCGATGCCCCGGCTCACTGTACCGTACGTTCAGGTGGCATCCGACCTCAAGGCCGTTGACGCAGAGCAGCTGGCGTACGCCATGATTCGAGCCCGAACGCAAGGTTGGCTGACCAAGCCGCTGGCCAACTGCCCGTGTCCTCATTCCGCTTTTCGACGCAGGGATCGGCGCCACAAGCCTCTTGCGCGAAGCGTGGGGGCTCGGAAGCAGCACGGCTCCGGCCGACAAGCGTCAGCTGGTCACCCTGTACCCCTGGATTGCTGAAGCGTCCGGGTTGCTTCTGGAGGAGAAGTTTGCGCGGGCGCGCACCGGCGAGCCGTGTCCGGGCCTGGAGCAACGAGCTTCTTCCTTGGCGGCCACGACGGATAGCGTTGCAAAGACAGAGGTGGGTCTTGCTCTCACGATCGCCGCGGACGTTGAGGCGCTGGCGACGCGCTTCCAAGCGTCCGTGTCTGCAGCCGGCCCCCGGGAAGTGCCCTAGCTGGCGCGTTTGCGAGTGAGCAGCGCGGCTGTCTTTTGGACCAGCACAGGCCTAAAGCCTGTTTCGGGCCCAGTCCTGGTGGCCGCGCTTCATCCTGGCTCCAGCGGTGTGGACGGCGGGGAGCCGCGTTCAGCTCTCGACCTCACGCACTTTGTTCTCTCCTGGGCTGGCAAATTCCAAACCTTTGTATTTATTTGGGGCAGGTAGCCAGCCAGTGCGCAAATCGCAGGAATGAAAGCCATTCGACGCCGGACGCGCCCCGAGGCCCTGTCGGCCCTGAGCGTGGGCCGCGCTCGGGAAGACGGCCAAACTATTGTCAAAGAGCGCCAGGCATTGCCGCCTTGGCGCCATCCTTGGTCGCCGCCTTGCGGGCCGTCACCGTTGACAGGGTGCTCGATCATCGTTCCCGCCCACGACGGGCTTCCGGCGACGATGGTGCGTCTCAGCTGGACCAGCGACGCGCATGACGCGCTGCTACCCACGGACGCTGTCGTCATCTCCCTCCCGGGCTGCCAGCCGCTGGCAGCCCGCGTGGGCTCCACAGCGCTCCGAGACGCTTGCCCCGAGGCCACCAAGGCGGCCTCGGTGCAACTCGGCGAAGCCGCCCTGGTCCGCTACGTCACCGCCATCGTTCCTGCCGGACGGCACGTGGTGGTGCGGTCGCCAGGAACGGTCGACACCGCCCAAGCATGCGTGACCGCACTGGCGCAGGTCCTCACTCGCGAAGGGGTGGGCGGCAGCCAGGCAACACCGCACTCCTCGTCCGGCCGTCTCCTCGCGACGGGTCCCTGAGCCGGTGAACGGAAAGCGTCGGTGGGGGTGGGAGGGGGTCAGTTTGCGATGGCCGAGGCCGAACCCTTGACCGACACGGCGCGTGCGCTGCTGGACGAGGCGGCGGGGCAGCGCAGCGCCTTTCCTGAAGTCTGGGAGGAGGTGACGCGGGTGTGCACCCGCTCTGGCGTCGAGTGCAGCGTCTGCTACGTGGATGTCGACCGGCTGGACCAGTTTCGGTGCAGCGGGCTCTTTTGCGCAACGGTCGTGTGCGGGGAGTGCTTGCAGCAGTACTGCCGCAGCTGCTTTGCACAGGCCAGCTGGCCAGGGTGCGTCGACCCCGAGTGCCAGGGCCAGTACCTGTGGTCCGAGCTCTCGAGCCTGGTCGACCCCGAAGCGTCGCACGCCTACATGCGGCGCGCGTTTGACGACGGCCGCCAGGACGCCTCCGACGCGCTGCTCGCGCGCGCAGCGACGCGCCGCATGGTTGCCGACCTGCAGGCGCAGCGGCGCGAGTTTGTGGCCGGGCTTCCTGCGGCAGTGGCCTTGACGGCGCAGATTGCCATGCAGCAGCGCCTGCGCCGCGTTCGCCGGCAGCAGACCGGGCGCTCCTTGCGCCAAGGGTTGGCACCGCAGCGCCGGCGCTGCATGGTTTACGGGTGTACGGGGTTTTTGGACGCCGACTTTTGCTGCGTGGCGTGCCTGCAGGCGTTCTGTCGCCAGTGCGAGGCGCCCAAGGCCAACGACGCGGGCGAGGGTGCTCACCGGTGCGACCCAGACCTCGTGAGCTCGGTCGCGGCGGTGGACGGGTTCTCCCGATGCCCCAAGTGCTGCACGCCCGTCGAGCGGGCGTCGGGGTGCCGCAACATGACGTGCGCGGTCTGCAGAACGCGGTTCGACTACCACACGTCCGAGGTCGGCGGCACGGGCGCCGTCGGCAACGCCCCGGTCCACGTCCGTGAGTTTCTGTCCGAGCTGGTCCCGCGAGACCCCACCCCCCCACCGTCGTCCCGCTCCCTCTCAGGGCGGGCAGCCGCGGTCCGCGCTTGCGGGGGCAGCGACAACGACAGCGGCGACAGCAGCGACGACGAGCGGGCGTCGGGCAGCGACGCCGAGGCTATGAGCGACGACGAGGGCAACGACGAGGACAACGACGGCGGCGACGCCGCTGCCATGACAACTGACGGGGACGACGGCGGCTTCAACGGCAGCCGCGACAGCACCGACGCCCCGAGCGGCTCCCAGCAGGCCAAGGGCCGGAGAACGTCCAGGCGGTCGCGGGTTCGGCACCATCCGTGGGCCACGCGCGAAGCCGTGGTCGGCTTTGAAGCCCTGCGACCGCCGGCGTACGACAGCGCGGCCGCACGGCAGGCTGTGTTCCGCAGCCTGCCCACCCACGGCAGCGAGGGCGAGGGCCTGGTGTACACTCGCCCGGCAGGGCGGCGGCTGGCTTGCATCCGGGACCGGCGCTACCGAGTGGCCGCGCGCATCCGCGCGCACGGCCGCCTGCTGCGAGGCCTCGAGGCGCTCGTGTCGGAGGGGCGCCTGACGGCCGAGGCCGTGGCGCAGGCCAGCGATCTCTACCGGCGGCTGGTGACCAACAAGCAGACGACTTGACCTGAGGTGAGACCCCGGTCCCTCCGGCGCAAAAAGTCTGGTGGGGAGCGCGACGCAAGCAAGCGGTGCGGGCGTTGCCGAGACTCTGCTCATGGCCGCCGTTGTGACATTGTCCCCGCCGACGTCGGCGCTGGGGCCCAGGCCCGCGCCGGTCGTTGCCGTGCGGGACGCCGGCCACCTGCCGAGCGTGACCCTGCCCACCAACTACCTGAAGCGCAAGTTTCTGCTGTTTGCGCCGTTTTGCGACCAGGGGCTCGGGGTGCAGGCGCGGGCGTACCTGGGCTGGCTCGGGGAGCTGGGCTACGGCGCGTGTGTGTTTGCGTCCGCTTCCAGCAAGGCCGCGGCGCGAGCCGGGGCGACGCCGGACCGGTTCCAAGCGGCCCCGAGCGAGTGGGAGCCGCCCGAGGGCGTCGACGTGCAGTACAGCCCGCAGACGCGCGAGCGCGTGCAGCCCCAGGAGGTGGCGGCCTACGCGACCGAGCAAGGGGTCACGGACGCGCTGATCCTCGAACCGGCGCACCTCAACTGCTTTCGCGTCGCGGCCGCCCTCTACGCGCAGACCGAGTGCCGCGTGTGGGCAGTGCCCAACCTCGAAATGGTTCGGCGCGAGGAGCTGGTGGTGAAGCAGTACTACGACAAGGAGGTGTTTGCGGGCGTGCTGTGCCACAACGACTACGCCGTCGAGACGCTCCGGTACTTTCGGCCGCTCCTGGTCGACCGCATCAAGGTGCTGCCGTTCGCCCTTCCGGCGACCGAGCCCTGGCTGGGCGGGCCCGTGCCGCTGAGCACGCCCTACGACGGGTACGGCCCGCTGCGCTTCTTGCTCGTCGGGGGCTTGAACGCCGTGGTCCGCAAGCAGGCTGACAAGGTGTGCGCGGCGTTTGCGCGGGCTGGGGGCAACGCGACACTGACCGTCCTGACGCAAAAGCCCGAGCCCAGCCTCCTGCGCTTCTCTCGCGACCAACGGTACCGCATCGTGGCCAAGCACTTTAGCCACGAGCACATCCTGCAAGCGTACGCCACCCACCACGTCGTCCTGTTCCTCAGCCGGGCTGAAGGCATTGGCTTGGCCATGCACGAGGCGCTGCGCGCTGGCTGCGCCATGGTAACCCTGAAGCACCGCATGTACACGCACATGGTCTGCGACGGCGTGACGGGGCGCGTGGTGGCCGCGGTCAAGGAGGCGGGCAAGAGCGGGGCCAAGGCGATTGGAAACGACGACCCCGTCGTGCACACTTACACTTTTGACGTGGATGCCTTGGCAACGGTACTGGGCGACCTCATGCGGCACCCGCAGCAGGTTGCCAGCATGCAATTGCGAGCGCGCCAGTCGTTCGAGACGGTGTTTGCCCCTTCGCAGGTGACCAAGGCGTGGCGCAGTGCCTTGCGAGTCAACGCCGAGAGCGGACGCCCCGAGCCCATGGAGCCAGGTGCACGCAGCAAGTTTGACCTCCAGCCTGGCTTTCGCGGGTAACAAGGGCTGCCGGCCAGCAGCGACGCAGGGCTGTCAGTCTCTCGGTCCAGAGGAGAGACAGAGGCCCCGGCGGCAAGGGGCAAGGGTTAGGAGCCACCAGGGGTACTCGGGTCGTACTGTGCGCGCGGCCTGCCGGCGCACTTAAAGTCACACGGGGAGGGAACGGTCGCGCTTCTGTGCCACCGCCATCCGATCGATGGTTGCCGACCAGGCTCAGCGCGCCGGGACGCCGAGACGAACCGCTGCCAAGGGAGACGCTCTTGTGTTTGGGGCGGGAAGAAAGAGTAGCGGAAAGCGACGTCCGGCCAGGGCAAACCCCCCGAAGCGCAACAGCCCCAACAACCGCCTTCCCGTCAGCGAGTGGCCAACAGAAGTGTTTGCTCTTTTCAAATCCAAGCTTGAAGCGAACCGCAACCGCGACGGCAACCCCTATTACGTGAAGCAGTCCCATCCCAACCCCGACCTTGGGCCCGGCGTGCTGGCGGCCGAGCAGTGCTGGGTTCCCTACAAGAGCAGCTTTATGACCGTCTGCTTCGAGAAGCAGCAGTACCAACGCCCTCTGCACCGAATCGCAAAGCTCCTTCAGCTCCTGGACGACGGCACCGCCGTCGCAGACCTGCCTGGACCCGCCCAGCAATGCTCTCACCTGTGCATGGACAGCGTGAATGTCGACGGCCGAGGGGCGAGGCACTGCCTCAACCCGCGGCACATGACCCTCGAGAACGACCGAGCCAACAAGGCCCGCCAACGCTGCGTGGGGTGGTTGTATGTGTCCCAGGCACCTCATGGTTTCTGGCACCAATCCTGCTCGCACGTTCCTCCGTGTCTTCGCTTTACGGCCAAGCCCGTCAGCCCGACCGGAGGCTGACCCCATTCATCAGCCCGCAGCCGGCGTCCGACTAGTTGGGGCAACCACTTGTTGGTTTTCCGTTTGCATGCTCACGGTGTCGAGTTGATTTGTCCGATGCAATTGGACACAAACCGCCTGATGCGTCAACCCCTCTGCCCAAGTCAGGTCAGGATGTCCCTGCTGGACCGAGCTACTGCTGAACGGCGACGGGGTTCTTGCCCACCCACTTGCCAGTCCGATCGATCGCGGCGGTGGTGGGGTCCTTGACTGAGCGGGCGTCGTGAGCGTGGTTCTTGGTGCTTGTGATCATGAAGACGGTGCTGCTGCCTTGCGCAGCCACCACCCTAACGCAGTGTGCCAGGTGAGAGCCCCCCAGAGATCGGAACCACGCTTGTCGTCGGCAAACTGACGTGCTCCAAGCCAGGAATATCATCCAGAGACGGAACCACCATTCGCCGTACGTCTCCACAATGATGTCCCTGCACCGCAACGAGTAAGCCATGCAACGCACGGGGCCACACCCGATCCGGCCTTACTGATTCTTCTTCCAGTTATGGTACCAGGCTTTGATCGTGAGAGAGTAATGCACCCCCGCATTTTCGACCCGGTGAACCTGACTCTGGCGCATCAGAACGAGAGCGCAAACGCGTTGCTTCGGCAGTGCAGAGCCACGATACCTCAAACCCAGCGCGCTCCAGCTGGCTCACGGGGAACGACAGTGGGCACGAGGCATCCGCTCCGGGAAAAATGTACTTGCCTGCACACGGGCACAACGCCCCTTCAGCAAGGCACGTACCAATCGCCCAGCTCTCCCGCTCGGCGTACCCATAAACAGCCCCCAGGTCAAGTCTTCGTACTGCCAGGTCCGGCGCAAGCCAGCAATCTGAAGGTAAAACACACCGTCGTCCTTCAGCATCGACTTGACCTGCCGAAGATACACCGCATGTTATCGCCGCGCCCGACAGGGCGAAGCCCTCTCCCAGCAGGCTGAAGCGGGGCGTACCTGCTGCAGAAACGCCTGGTAGTTGCGGATGCCCACGTGCTCCGACATTTCCAGGCAAGTAATGATGTCGTACTTTTCCGACGTGTCGACATGGCGGTAGTCCATCACGTCCACCGTCACCTGCCGCCATCGCAAGGTCACAGCGGTACCTGGCCTCTGTGGACGACGGTACCTGGTTCTCCACTCCATAAAACTTGGCATTCTCTCGAGCGTAGTCGGCTTGCTCCGACGCAAGGGTGATTCCGCGGCTCTCCGTGCCATAGTTTCCCGCGGCGTGGATAATCAAGGACCCCCACCCGCACCTGTCCCGCAACAAGGATCGCAGGCGTAAGCTTCCACACCTGGCTGGCGTGCAAGGACGAACGGACCCAAAGTCAAAGTGTTTCTTGCCGGGTCCCATTTGCGTTTGCGTGCACACCAGGTCGAGCATCCGCTCCTGCGCGTCCTGCGCAGCAAGGTTGATCAGAGCAGGTACCAAGGGCTGCTCTAGCGCGCCGTCCTTGCAGCAAAAGTTCCGGGTTCGCGCAAGCCTTACGTCCAGAGTGTCGTGCTCGTCGCGGAAAATGCCCGAGCTGTACTTCATGTACTTGCCGAGGAAAAACTGATAAAAGTCGTTGCCCCGGTTGTACACTGGTTTGATCTAGCAAAAGCTTGGGATGACAGGGCCTCAATGCCAGCGTAGGGCAGGGCAAGCGCACCTCTGCTGCGTCTTGCGCCAAGCTATGGCCTAAGTTTTGCTGCAGGAACGTGCCGACGTAAAAGCGAAGGTGGCTGACCGTGAGGGGAAACCAAAACATCGAGCTGCGTTCCAGAAACAGGTCGAGTAAATCTGCAGGCCCCCAGGTGCAAAGGTAAGGCTGTCGTCTCAAGGGCAGCTGCAGAGCGAAAGCGCCAACCACCGTTGACGTCCAACTTCTGATTCATGTACGCTTCGTAGAACTGCGAGTGAACAGCGTTGTGAGCCAAGGCACAAAGCAGAGTTGAGCAGACGCGCAATTCTTACAACGTCAATGGGTAGCTTCCATCCAAGCCATTGCACCTGAGACGCCTTGTCATGAAACGTGACGCGTCGATGCCAATCGGACGGCCCGGCCTGCGCTCACATCAGCAGCCCAATCAGCTGGTTGAACGTTCACCACGCGCTTTGGCCCCCAAGTCCTCAAGCGCACGGCACACACCCACCTTGCCACGCCACGAGCCGATGAACAGCCAAAGAAGAAGAGAGCCAATGGTAATTACTGGGAGCAGCAATGTCGCCAGGACGAAGAAGACCAAGCTTTGTTGCAACAGCATCGTTGTGAAGAGGGCCGCAACCACCGGCAGAGCAAGCAGGACGGGTAGCTTTTGCTCCAGTAGCATGAAGATGATGGTCGGGCCGTGGGTTGCGGGGCGGTGCTGAGGCTGCTCCATGGCGGCAAGGTCAAGTGAGCAGTCGCGACGGTGGTAAATGGCCTTGGGTCATCGACCGGAAGACCTGACGCCCGCTACCACGTGACGCAGCAATGTGACGTAGCTGCATGGCACGTGCTTCACCAGGGGCTTATTTATACGTGACGTGGCATTGCGGTACATGTGCTGAATTAGGCCCGATTTAGACCAGCCGCTGTTCCTCGGTTCTTTTGGCCATTTCCGTCACCAGCAACTTGCGACAAACGCAAAAGCACAACGCATCCCAGCAAGTCGATCCTGCTCCACGCCATCACGTCCCGCCATCACGTCCAAGCGTTGACACTGAGAGTAAAGCGCAAAGCAGGGTATTGTCTCACTAGAGCCCGCTGACCCTATTCCACCTGCTGTCTACAGGGACACCACCTCGTTGGTCGCACTACGCTCTGCTTGCGGAATCTGCCGTCTGAACCTTTGACCCGTCAAGCAAGGACCGGCGCGGATGGAGCAGACGATTGCTCCTCTTGCATGCATGGTTGCCCCCGAGCCACCCCTGCGGGCCGACTCGTTTCGCGAGCGGTGGGGCTTGCTTGCCAACCTGTCGCCTGACGTCTTGCAACGGCACGTCTTGTCAGCGTGGCCGCGAGCGCTGCTGATGTGTTTGGCTTGCGTCAATCCTGACTTGGCTCCTGAGATTGAGCTCGTGCTGCAGGACGTTGGTGTTCCCACCCCACGCGAACTGGCGGAGGTGTGCTACGCGTCCCTGGCCACCTGCCGCTTCTTTCGAATTGGACCCGAGCCTGAGCGGTGGACGCCCAGCTTGGTCGAGGTGGCGCTGCGCAACGGCCTTGATCTGAACGACATGGTTCACTTACGCGGCGAATCGTTTCTTTCCGAGCGCGAGGCTTTGCACACGGTGGCCACGCTGGCCGAGCAGCTGGGCCTTCTCAGCTACGGTCCCCTGCTGACGGTGGCGGTCAAACGAGATCCCGAGTACCGACCGGGCCAGCACGCGGTACGACATGGGCAACCGCAGATGCTCAAATGGCTGGCCCAGCAGGGCATGATTGGACCTGACGAGTGGCACCCGTTGCTGCGCGAGCTGCTGCGCAGCGACTCCGTGGCCTGCGCCGATGTTTTGCGGGACCAAGGCCTCAACCCGTTTGAGGCGCACTACCTCGATCCGATCATTGGGCGCGCAGACGACTGGGACTTTGCCACCGACGTGACGAACGTCAAAGGGGGATGTCCCAACTTGACCAGCGCCTACCTCCAGTACCACGGGTTTGGAGCTCGAGCCGCTTTTGACGACCAGCAGGGTGGGTGGGCCATGGAAGCCGAGTGCTGGGATGTGGTCGAGCGCCTCCTCGACGCTGGCGTCCGGATTGAAGACCCAACCGCTTGGACCCCGTACCAGCCGTGGCCTCTGGTCCGGCGGCTGTGGGACCAACTTCCAGAAGACGACGACCTCATTGAGCACTGGTACTTTGTGCGGCACGCGGGGTCTGGGCATGCCTACGTGCCGGACAACGTCGACTGGGCACTGGAGATCCACGATCGGCTGGCTGCCAAGCGCGCTCCGGGCACAGAGCCCACGTTTCCCGTTGAGCTTTGCGCTGAAGGCGCCCTGGCCTTGATGGCGACGGACCACCCCAGTGGCAAGGCCCTCCATCACCTCCGAGAGATCGGGCTGCGGCTCATGCGCGCCTCTGATCAACTCGCCGTGCTCGCGGCTGCACGGACTGGTTCTGAAGACCGACACGCAAGCTCACACAAGCGAAGCGCTTTGCGAGGCGTGTTTACTTAGGAAAACCTGTCCATGGCCATGCTGTTGACATGACCTGTATGCGGCGATGCGCAGCAGGAAGTATAGAGGTCTATGTAAAATTGTAGGAGTAATTGATGCAAACGTGCAATCGTGAGTTGGTCCACCATCATGGGCCGTCATGAGCCGCCCCTTCATATCCACAGCCGGCTTTGGCAAATTCGTCTGCTGGCTCAAGGAAGACGTTCGCAAGGAGAGCGTTGCCGAGCTTGAAAGTAGTGGGTTTGC
>Ga0307981_1000576_pt1 | contig 36033 bp, 30 predicted proteins | sample OrgLakmetagen987_FD_201849 | JGI IMG/M metagenome (GOLD analysis project Ga0307981, IMG submission 201849) | Saline water microbial communities from Organic Lake, Antarctica - #987 | ecosystem: Environmental > Aquatic > Non-marine Saline and Alkaline > Saline | place: Antarctica: Organic Lake... | reverse complement strand
AGTTCACTGATGAAGATAAAAAGCGAAAGGCTCTTTTTTCATTGTCTCCTGCAGGAATAAAACGTTCTACTTCAACGGTTCCGCTTCCTGAATAACTTCCATTGAATTCATCTAACTGTCCTGTTTTATTACCATCACTTTTAAAAGTAATATTACCATTATTAACCAATTCTTCGGTTACTTTTAAAACACCATTTACCTTTATGGCTGCGGTTGTAGCAATAAATACTTGATTTACTTCTGCACTTGTAGCAGCTTCAATTCTTGGAGTGTTTTGTGCTATATCTCTAATAATAGCAGGATTTAATAAATCTGGAATCGCACTTGCCCAGTTACCGACATTGGTCCAATCCTCATCTGCTACTCCCGTCCAGGAGGTTTGTTTAAGTTCAAACGCTCCCATATCTATTGTTGTTCCTATAAGTCTGTCATTACCAACTATATCAAAATCACTACCGGGAGCAATGCCAGTAGCCGCTGTATAACTAGTATTATTTCCTATATCTACAGCTGGCGAAGCGAGTTGCAAACGGTAATCTCCTCCAGTGTTGAGTCCAGCTGGAAGCAGATTAACAAAGAGTGGATCTTCATCCAAATTACCTGTACCATTTGCAAAACCACCTTGTATGATGTTATTATTTGCAGTCAGGGTGCTACTATTATTAAAATTAAACAGACCAGTATTATTGCCCCAAATGATGTTGTTAATCAGCGTATTCGTGCCAAATAAAGTGAAAATACCGCCGCCAAAGAAGCTTGCCTGATTCCCCGACACCGTATTGTTAATCAGCGTATTCGTGCCAAATAAAGTGTAAATCCCGCCGCCATCTAAGTCTGCCTGATTCCCCGACACCTTGTTGTTGGTTAGCGTGTTCGTGCCGGATTGGGTGACAATTCCGCCACCTGTGTTTGCCATATTCCCAGACACAGCATTGTTGGCCAGCGTGTTCGTGCCAAATAAAGTGAAAATCCCGCCGCCACTGCCAAATGCCGAATTCCCCGACACTGCATTGTTGATCAGCGTGTTCGTGCCTTCTGTGGTAAAAATCCCGCCACCATCATTTCTAAAAATTGCTGTCCCATTTACGGAGGTAAAGCTGCTCCCATCTGCATTCCCCGCGGTCACCGTAAAGCCATCTAGGCGAGTGGTAGATGTCATGCTGCTAAAGGCAGCCATTATAACATGATGAACATTATCGCTTGCATCATTTGGGTTTCCGATATCTCCGCTGACGATGGTTTCGTTGGTGACGAAGTCGCGTTGGATAAGCGCAGTTTCTGTACCATCAAAACCACCGTAGTGACTTACTCCGTCTCTTAGAAGAAAGGTAAAATCACGGTCGCTTGCACAGTCTGTACATCCTTCTGGGTAAGCAGAGGGTTTGTAAGTGCCTTTGGCGACCCAGATTTCTGTGATCCCAGTGCAAGTGCTTTCTAAAGCACTTTGCAAGTCGGTATAAGCATCATTCCAAGACTTACCAGTATTAGCACCACTAGCTGATGTGTTGACGTACAGTATATTACTAGATGGGCAAGGATCACAAGCCGCCACTACCGCTTCCTCGTTAACACATTCAGCTAAATTTCCTGATATAGTTCGTGCACCTGATCCTGCTAAGTAAGTACAGATGTTAGGTAAATTGCAAACGGCAAGGTTGGTGTTGTTTTGAATAAATAAGCCTGGACTGGCAATCGTCGTTGGGTCTATGTTTTCAATACCAGAAATATTGATTAATGATACATTATTAAATACCCTAAGACTTCCACCTACACTAGTTAGACTGGTTAATCCATCTAAATCTATTAATGCTGAATTATTATCTATCGAAAGATTCCCTCCTATGCTTGTTAGATTAGATAATCCATCCAAATTAGTGATATCACTTCCTGAGACAAATACATTCCCTAAAACAATATCTGTACAATGCGCATAGGTTGCCCCAAAATTATCAATTTGGGCTTGTGTACTGAAGCTAAAATTATCGCCATTGGGGCAAACAGCACATGGCTCACCCCAATTGGGTTGAAAACTGATTTGAAGTGAAGATGATAATGCAAAATCATTGGGCAGCGTTGCAATTTGCTCCACACACCAATTGGATATGTCTTGATTAAATACGCTTGTACTACGAAACATCCCCATCATATCTGTTACACTAGAGACATTCCAAAATTCTAAAGGATAGTTAAATAATATAGCACCTGAAAACATAAAACTCATATCCGTTACCAAGGATACATCCCAATTATTTAGGGGTTGATTAAAAGCGTATGTATTTAGCAACATAGCACTCATCTCTGTAACTTCTGACACATCCCAATCATTTAGTGGTTGATTAAAATCAACTGCGAAAAAAAACATTTGACTCATATCCGCTACACTAGAAACATCCCAGTTGTTTATTGGTTGATTAAATTGGTAAGCATCTCGAAACATTCTACTCATATTAGTAACACTAGATACATCCCAATCATTGAGCGATTGATTAAAAACTTGAGCACGGTAAAACATTTGAAAGGTATTTGTTACGTTAGATACATTCCAAGTATTTAATGGTTGATTAAAGTTTTCTGCTAAATAAAACATAGAGGTCATGTCTGTAACGTCAGAAACATCCCAAGACGAGATATCTTGGTTGAATTGTGTTTTGTTGAAAAATAAAGCTGACATATCAGTAATACCACTAGTGCAAGTCAAAACAATTTGTGGGTCGTTTTGGTCTGCTACTATCAGCGCATCAAGTTGTATTCTTGAGCGCTTGCTGTAGGTTACTTCATCTGCTGTTCCTGTAAAAAACATACCAGAATCTCCAAAAGTTGCATCTGTACATATGCAAGTACCATTGGCAGTTAAGGTGAAGTTTGAATTGTTGTCGCTAGTGGTTTGGGCATTTATTGAAAAGGCAGCAGGAAGCATCAAACCGATTAAACAGAGTGTTTTGCATAGGAAATTATTGTTTTGCATGATACACGATTTAATGAAATTTAAGCTAACATAGTCTTAATAATCATAGCTTTAGAATTATTGTATAAAATCGATGATATTTGGGAAGTAAGTGGTCTTTTTTGGGAAGTAGGAGTTTTTCGATTGCGGATTAACATTAGCATTTTTCTAATCTCTTATCTCTCAATTCTCAATACTTAAATCTCAATACTTAATATTAATTCTCAATTTTGATCTGCGGATTTTTGATGGAAAAAACACAAAAAGAAAGGTAATAAAAAAACCGTCTACAAAATGTAAAACGGTTTTCTAACAAAACAAAGTAAGCAAAAAATCACAGTTATTTTCTATATAGATTAGAGACTACAAAACCTTCTACATTTTGACTCATCATCAATAGATCGTGATGACCATCTGTTTGGGCTATTGCCATACAATGCAATACCAAATTATCAAACACACTAGATTGGTTAGTGACAAATTTGCCTGCCTCATCGTTGATATATAATTTCGTCATTGCTATATTAGAATTATTCTGACCGTTTATGATAACATCCAAATTCCCATCTTGGTTAACATCTGCAATCAGAATTGAACTTTGGCTTACTGCTTCAAAAGGAGTGTTTTTTACTTCTTCATATCTAGCTTCTCCCTTGTTGATATACAATTTGGAGATGCGTTCATTCGAAAATCCTGTAATGATCACGTCTAAATTTCCATTCCCATTGAAATCTGCAAATGCAACATCGCCATTGGCAACATTAGCAAACGGAGCTGCTACCTCATTAAAACTGCCTTTAGTATTATTGATGTATAATTTAGTTACGGCTTCTCCTTTTGCATTTTTTCCTGTAATTAACACATCTAAATGTGCATTCCCATTCACATCAGCAAAAGCTAGACTACCTGAGGAAACGGCTTCTATATTTGTATTTTTCTCTTTAAAGTCACCTTTTCCATCGTTAATATACAATTTAGTAAAAGGTTTTAATGACGAATTTAAACCTGTTATTAATACATCTTGGCTACCATTAGAATCTACATCTGCAAAAGCGATAGAACTGTAATATGCTCCCTCGAAACTGGTATTTGTATTTTCAACAAAATTTCCATTTCCGTTGTTGATGTATAACTTTGCTATGGGTTGGCTTGTAGATGTTAATCCTGTAATAAGGACATCTTTCATACCATTGTTATTTACATCAGCAAAAGCTACCGAACCTAGTTCTACACCTACAAATGGAGTGCTGACTACTTCTAAGTACTTCCCATCTCCTTGATTTAAATAGAGTTTGGTCACTTCTTCAAATTCATTATTCTGTCCTATAATAAGGACATCTAGATTACCATTGCCATTTACATCGGCAAGTGCAATATCTCCATCTCTTACTCCTTCAAAAGGTGTATCTGTAATTTGTTGAAATTCTGTTTGGGCGTTTAGGTTTTGAAATAAACCTACAATCGCCAGACATTGGAAAATAAAAAATAGCTTTTTCATGGTATTAGTTTTTATATTTTTTCTAAAACTATACACAATTTAGAAGTTGACAGAATAAATCTCATTTTTAGATAATTTTCGGGAAATAACCCCCTTTTTTTGGGAAGTAGCGATTTTGGAGAGCCAAAAACCATATAATAACTTACTTTTATACCTTATATTTTTATAATTGTATGAACTTAAACCAAGCTTTACATTTTTTTTTGATTTTTTTATGTAGTGGTTACTTAGCGGTCAACGCACAGCAAAAAGACTATACTAAAACTATTGAAGACATAATACCAGTGACTTCTGAAGAAGATTTTAATAAAACAGTATCACTATTTAATACACTTACAGTAGAAGGGAATTTTAATTCGATATTGTGGGATGAGTCTTTTTTAGTTCTTTTTGAGCAAGCCTCAAATTGGGCAGAAAAAAATTCTTCTACGTCCAATTATCTTCAATCTCAATATATGTTGCTGATGTATTATGATAATCATTTACAAAATGAAGAGGTAATTCAAATTGCAGAGCAGCTTTTAGAATACCCAGAATTTTTAGAAACCAAAAACAGTGCGTTTGCTTACCAAGCTTTATACAACAGCTACGAGCGTTTAGGCTTTTTTAGGCAACAAATAGAAATTTTAGACCAACTTATTTTTTTAAATAAAAAATACAACTATCCAGTTCGACCTAAAACTTATGAAAATTACTACGATTTAGGCAAAATTTACTATAATCTAGAACAATATCGTTTGGCTAGATTAAACTTTAAAAAACAAGGAATTATCTTTGAAAATTCTCAGGATTATATTAGAAGTGCTAGTATGCTCAACAATATTGCACTTACCTTTAGGCTTGAAAAGCAAAATGACAGTGCGCTGTATTATCACCGTATTGCTATTGAAAAACTAAAGCAACAAAAAAATAAAGACCCCTTTTTTTCAACAGATTATCAGCAACATTTTGAAAATGTAATTAAGTTTAATATTGCTTATTTGAAGAGTAGAGCTGGCAATTTTGTTGGTGCAGAGGAAATCTATAAAGCTGAATTAGCTTCTAGTAAATTAGTAAAAGAACCCAGAATAACAAGAGAAGCATACTACAAGCTAGCCAACTTGTATTTTTCAAAAGAAGATTATGCTCTGGCTAAAATATATATTGATAGTACTATTTTGTAGTGAAAAACAATATCCGTCTCTGCAAACCAAAGCAGATATAAAACTTCTTCAAGCAAAACTATTGTTTAAAGAACAAGATATAAATAAAGGCATTGAAGTTTTAGATGAAGCCTTTTCCATCAACGATTCACTAAACCAAGTAAAAAATGAAAGAGTGTATTCTGAAGCTACGGCAAAGTATAATTTTGAACAAACACAAAACAGATTAGATAGAAATATTGAAATACTTCAACAAAAAGAAAAAACCAATTTAATTTTACTGGTTCTCATTGCAAGTGCAATTGTAGCCATTAGCATTATTTTATTTCTATTTTATAAAACTAAAAAATCTAAACAGCTCATTGTTTTTCAAAAAGCTGAATTGGCTAAAGGCTTATCTGAAAAACAACATTTACTAGATGAAATGCATCACCGTACCAAAAACAACTTGCAAATTGTAGGTGGCATATTGGAACTACAAAGCCAGAAAAACATTCCACCTGAAGCCTATACACTTCTGAAAGAATCGCAACACTATTTAGAGAGCATTTCTTTAATTCATAAAATGCTGTATGAACAAGGCAACTTTGAAGATGTAAATTTGCAAACCTACTTAGAAAACCTCTCCGAACTCATCATAGGAAATTATCCGCGAAAAAACATTCACCTTAATATTTCATGCCAAAACGTAGATTTACCAGTAAATTTGATTACTTCATTGGGTTTAATTTTAGCTGAACTGTTTACAAACTCACTTAAACATGCCTTTACAGATGAAGGCAGCATAAGCATAGAACACCATTTTGCTCACCATGAACACCATCTTATTTACCAAGATAATGGCCATGGCTTTGACGAAAAATTTTTAAAAGAAAAAGAAGGAACTGGTATGAAATTGATACAATCCCTATCTGAAGACTTAGAAGGAGAAATTCGTTTTTATAATGAAAATGGATTTTGTTTTGAATTAAAATTTAAGCACACTGCTGATGAAAAGTAGAGTTTACATTGCTGAAGACCAAGGAATTACCAGAACGGCAATTAGAAGCATGTTAGAGAATGCAGATTATTGTATTTCTGGAGACGCTGCCACTGCAGAAAAAGCATGGCTAGAATTGCAAGAAATTGAAACCGATTTGGTCTTGATTGACTTTAACCTAAAGGGAGCTAAAAACGGCTTATGGCTTGCCGAGAAAATAAATACATTTTTAAAAATTCCGTTTATTTACCTTACTGCTTACGGAAGCGATGAATTTTTGGAGCGCATTATGAAAACCAAACCGGCAGGCTATATCATGAAACCTTTCAACAAACCTACCCTAATTAGTAATGTGCAGATTATTACGGACAAAAAATTAAAAAATTCACTTTCCAAAAAAATAAACCAAGTTGAATTTATAAAAACAAGAACAGGTCTAGTGAAAATTTCTACACAGAACTTGCACTATCTACAATCTAATAAAAATTATATTGTATTACACACTACAGAAGGAAAGTATGAAATAAGAGAAAAACTAGAAAATTTATTGGAACAGCTCCAATTTAATTGCCTTTATAGAGTGCACCGAAGATTTGCGGTAAATAAATATTTTGTCATAAAAATAGTACAGGATGAGATAGCTGTAAATGGCATGAAAATACCAGTATCAAAGTCTTATCAAACTGCTTCTTTAATTAAAAGTTGTTTGAAGAAAAAATAGTCACTTAAAACAAAGAAACCTTTAATTTCTCCTTTACTTTTTCTTTAAAATTATGTGGATAAGTTCGGTCTCCCATAAAGATGTCAGTCATGTATTCTGCTGCACGTTGTCCAAATTTCTTCAATAACAAATTGCGTAACTTTCGGTTTTCATAAAATAAAGCCGCTAATTTTACTCCTAGTTCTAATTCTGGAAGGAGTTTTTCTGAAAGTTTTTCATTGTATAATTTTTCTGCTAAAGCCAAATCCAGATTGCTTTCTGCAATGGCTTCGGCTGCTAATTTTCCGCTGTAAATGGCATTAGATATGCCTTCTGCTGTTAAAGGATCTGCAAATCCAGCGGCATCTCCAATTAAAAATACATTGTGCTTTACAAAACCATCCTTTCTAGGAGAAACAGGAATGATAAACCCATGGGCTTGCTCCTCCAAAACGTTTTCAATACCGAGGATTTTAAGATAGTCTCTGTAGTTTTCCTTTAAATTGATTTTCTTTTTAGATTTGGTGAAATTCCCCACTCCAACCGATAAATGATTTTTTTTAGGAAAACTCCAGCCATAACCAAAAGGGACGACATCAATATCAAATCGAGCTGAAGTAGATAATCGTTCAAAATCTAGATCAGGAACTTTAATTTCGTATTCCAGCGCAGGACACATCAAGCGTGATTCTTCCCATCCTGCTAGTTTTGCAGTAGGACTTAAGGCGCCGTCTGCTGCAATGATGAATCTCGCATAAATATTTTTATGGGTAGTGGTTAATACTGCGTATTCTGCTTTAAAATCTAAGGCTAGAAGCTTTTCGTCTTGCAAAACCTCAACCCCAAGTTCTCGTGCTTGCTCAACAATAAGGTAATCAAATTGATCCCGCATGACCATGCTAATGATGGGTTTTTTTCGAACAGTATTTAAAGCTAGTTTCTTGGCATCGAAACGGATATCCACATCAAAAAACTCTCGTTCTACGGCTGTGGACACATCAAAAGGCAAATCTCTTCTGCCTCTAAATACAAAACCACCGCCACAGGTTTTATAGCGTGGCAAGTGTTCTTTTTCTATAATGATGGCTTTTAAGCCTTTTTTTGCCAATTGAAAAGCGGCATTAGCTCCAGAAGGACCACTGCCAATTACAGCTACATCGTAAATCTCCATGATTTCAATTTATTTGATGCGGTAAAAATAGCTGTTTCTTGAAAATGGTAGGGTGTTTGGTGGTTTAAATTTAGGGGGTTGGTTTTTGTGCGAAAATACGCGTAGTGTAGTGTAGTTTTTTCACGCAAAGGGCGCAAAGTTTAAAAGCAGACTCGTTAATTTCACGCAAAGGACGCAAAGCAGACCCGTTAATCTCTCGCAAATCTACCTATCGGCAGACAGGGGCGCTAACCTACCTCGGCAGGCAGGGCCGCAAAGTTTAATTGATTTACAGAAAATTAAAAATTCATAATTAAATATTAATTCACGGTGCAAAGCAGATTCAGTTGTTTCACGCAAAGTGCGCAAAGTGGACTTCTATAATTTCACGCAAATCTACCTATTGGCAGACAGTGGCGGTAACCTACCTCGGCAGGCAGGGCCGCAAAGTTTAATTGATTTACAGAAAATTTAAAATTCATAATTAAAAATTGAGCAAAATCCTACATCTGTTCAAAATACAAATAGATATACAATGCAGCACCAAAATTAGCAGCATCTGTAGAAACTAACTGATAGCCATTGTTGGAATATTCGTCCAGTTTTTCTTGAATTTCTTTTTTAGAACTTTTTACAATATGCTTAGAATCTAAGCTAAGTTTTGAATAGTAAATTAAAGTTTCAACTTTGTAATTTTTCATAAGCGATGAATTGTAATAGTTTGCAGTATTGCAAATCCAAACTTACATATTTATTTTGAAAACGGATTGAAGTATTCTGTCACAATACTGTAAAATCAACTTTTTTTATTTTTTTGTGCGTTGCAAAGTATAGATGTCTTCTCTTCTATCTTTTAAGTTACGTACACTTCCAAAATTATGCAATTCGGTTAGGTCGTCTAAATTCACATCTGCAATTAATATCATTTCTGTATTGGGCGTGGTTTCTGCTTTTACACCGTTGTTAGGAAAAGCAAAATCGGATGGTGTAAATACCGCCGATTGTGCGTACTGAATATCCATATTGTGTACTTTTGGTAAATTTCCTACGCTTCCTGCAATGGCTACATAACATTCATTTTCTACCGCTCTAGCTTGGGCACATAATTTCACCCTAGAAAACCCGTTTTGGGTATCGGTTAAAAAGGGAACAAATAAAATATTCATTCCTTCTAAAGCCAATAACCTAGACAATTCTGGAAATTCAACATCATAACAAATCAAGATACCAATTTTTCCACAATCGGTATCAAATGTTTTTAATTGACTCCCGCGTTGCATTCCCCAAACTTTGGCTTCATCTGGCGTTACATGAATTTTTTCGAAACGTTCTATTTCTCCATCCCGTTTACATAAATAGCCGACATTATACAATTTATCATTGATTACTTCTGGCATGCTACCAGAAATAATATTGATGTTATAGGCAATGGAAAGCTCCTTTAATCTTTCTTTTATAGGTGTGGTGTATTTAGCTAATTCCCGAATGGCTTCAGGCTCACTTAAATGATTGTATTTTGCCATTAAAGGTGCGTTGAAAAATTCTGGAAACAAAGCAAAATCTGATCGGTAGCCAGAAAGCGATTCAATAAAATATTCTACTTGATGCAGTAATTCATCTAAATCTGAATAGGAACGCATTTGCCATTGCACCAAGCCCAAGCGAACTTCAGTCTTGTTGGAGGAAGGTTTAGTTGAATCTTTTTGGAAGTAAATATTATCCCATTGCATCCAAACGGCATATTCTTTTGAAGCTGCATCTCCTTCCAAGTAATTGGAAAGAATACGAACAGGCCTAAAATCGTTTGACAATTGAAAGTTTAAAACGGGGTCTGAAATTTCCTTAAACCGAACTTTTTGAATGTATTGCCTTGGGGATAATGTTCCCGAAAAGGTATGGTAATTTGGAATTCTACCTCCAAAAACAATTCCTTTTAAGTTGAGTTTTTCGCATAATTCTTTTCGGTAATCATATAATCTACGACCTAATTTTAAGCCACGGTATTCTTTTTTGATGATGATGTCTATGCCATACAAAAGATCTCCGTTGCTGTTGTGCATTTTGAATTTTACATCTCCAGCAATATCATCATAGGTATGTTTGTTATCAATTTTTGAAGCATCTACAATAATTGAAAAAGCACATCCAGCGATCACCCCATTTACAAATAGGACAATTTGCCCTTCTGGAAATTTAGCAATGAGTTGTCTGAGTTCACTTTTTTTCCAATAGGCATCTGGTGCGTCTCCATAGATTTCGATAAAAACTTCTTTGAGCTCCTCAAAATCCATTAAGGAAAGGTATTTTAATTCTACTTGTTCAATTTTATTTTCCATGTTGCAAAACTAGGTAAATTTCCGGTTGAGTCTGGGAAAGTTTAAGCTTTAAAGAGAATGTGCTTAATAACATCAATTTCAACTAACAAAATATTAAAATTTAAAGATTTAGTGAAATATAAAAACTGCTTTATGCCACTAATGCACGAATGTTTTGCGTATATCTGTTATAATTTTGTGCACTTGCTTGTGATGGCAATCCAAGTTCATGATTTTTATATTCTTAAATCTTCAGCTTGAAAATATTTTTTGCAAATTATATTTCAATAATAAAATGTGTAATGTGTTATGAGTTTTACATTTCAAGAACAGATACACTTGTTTTTTATGCCATTAATGCACGAATGCTATCTGTGTAAAAAATACAGCATTCGTGTATTAGTGGCTTTTTTTTATAAGCGTAAATCAGTGACTTGAAAGATATATTTGGAAACTTACCTTTAACTACATACCCAACAAATACGCAAAAACAAGAGGAGCAACAATAGTGGCATCGCTTTCAATAATGAATTTCGGGGTGTTGATGTCTAATTTTCCCCAAGTTATTTTTTCATTAGGAACGGCTCCAGAATACGAACCATAACTGGTAGTTGAGTCTGAAATCTGACAGAAGTAACTCCAAAATGGGGTGTCGGTTCGTTCCATGTCTTGGTACAACATCGGCACTACACAGATTGGGAAATCGCCAGCAATACCACCTCCAATTTGGAAGAAGCCAATTCCGTTATCGTTTGTTTTGGTAGTTTCTGTGTACCAATCTGCTAAAAAGGTCATGTATTCGATACCTGATTTCATGGTAGAAGCTTTCAATTCTCCTTTTAGAACATAGCTTGCAAAGATATTTCCTAAAGTAGAATCTTCCCATCCTGGTACCACCATTGGTAAATTTTTCTCTGCAGCGGCATACATCCAAGAATCCTTCAAATCGATTTCGTAGTGTTCTTCTAAAGCACCAGATAACAAAAGTTTGTACAAATACTCATGCGGAAAATAGCGTTCTCCTTTGGCTTCTGCATCTTTCCAAATTTTCACAATGTGTTTTTGAATTCTTCGAAAGGCCTCTTCCTCTGGAATACAGGTGTCTGTTACTCGGTTCAGGCCTTTTTCCAATAAATCCCATTCGTCTTGTGGGGTTAAGTCTCGGTATTCTGGAACGCGTTTGTAATGGCTGTGAGCCACTAAATTCATTACATCTTCTTCTAAATTGGCTCCTGTACAGGATATAATATGCACCTTCTCTTGGCGAATCATTTCAGCAAAAATCTTACCTAACTCTGCCGTACTCATTGCTCCTGCTAAAGAAACCAACATTTTGTTGCCTTGTTCAAGCTGTTTTTCGTAGCCTTTGGCAGCATCCACTAAACTAGCTGCATTAAAGTGAAGGAAATATTTTTGTATGAAATCTGAAATGGGTTTGCTCATCATTGTTCTTTATATAAATTATTAAAAATCACGCAAAGTTGGTTAGGCGTAAATCATGGGTGTAATAATTAAATTTTACTCTTCATCTTCATCCGTTAAAATCCGATCGGTATAAAACTTATAACTCAACATTTTATAGTATAATTTGGCAGCTAGAAAATCTGAAGACTTTTCATTTTCATTAGGGCAAAGTTCGACGATATCAAATCCTACTACATTTTTCTTTTTGAAAATGAGTTTTAAGAAATCCAAAGTTTCGTACCAAAACAATCCGCCTGGTTCGGGTGTTCCGGTGGAAGGCAAAATCGACGGATCGAAAGCATCTAAATCGATGGTGATAAAAACGTTTGGCGTCATTTGCCCGATGGCATCGTCCATCCAATCGTCGTACAAATCGTGTGCAAAATAGGTTCTTCCTTCGTCCATGTGTTCCACTTCACTGCTGTCCATGGAACGAATACCTACTTGTATTAAGTTGGTGTTTTTACTAGCTTCATGCAAGGCACAAGCATGGTTACAAGCTGAGCCTTCATAACTTGGGCGTAAATCTGCATGGGCATCAATTTGAACTACCGTTAAATCTTCAAATTGCTCGTTGAAGGCACGGATACTTCCAATTGAAATAGAATGTTCTCCACCAAATAAAGTAACAAACTTGTCTTGTTGTAGGTAACTTTTAATGGTTTTGTGTACGGTTTCAACCATCTTCTCTGGAGAAGAATTTTCTGAAACTGCAGGAGCTAAGTATACTCCTTTTTTGTAAACTTCAGACTTGGTCTCAATATCATACAACTCCATATTTTCAGAAGCATGCAAAAAGGCATCTGGCCCTTTATCTGCTCCTTTTTGCCAAGAGCTCGTTCCATCATAAGGAACGGGAATGAGTACAATTTTACAATCGTCTAATCTTGCATACTTATCAGGTATGCCTGCGTAATTTGTTTTAGCTTTCATGATAACCTAGGATGTTTAAAAATGCTTGACTTGTTTGTTGTTCTTTAAATAGTGAAGTGGAAAGATTTCCGTTTTCGTCTTTTTGTATTAAAATATGCTTGGGTGCGGGAATTAAGCAATGCTGCAAACCTCCATAACCGCCAATACTTTCTTGATATGCACCCGTATTAAAAAAGCCAATATACAATGGTTTTTCCTTTTCATATTTGGGTAGATAGATGGCATTTGTGTGTTGTTCTGAATTGTAATAATCGTCGCTATCACAGGTTAAGCCTCCTAACAAAACCCGTTCATACCGGTCATGCCAACGATTTATTGCCAACATAATAAAACGCTTGCTAATGGCCCATGAATCTGGTAAGGTGGTAATAAAGGAAGAATTGATCATGTTCCATTTTTCTCGGTCGTTTTGTTGCTTTTGATACAAGATTTCGTAAATAACACCTCCACTTTCTCCTACTGTAAAACTACCAAATTCAGTAAAAATATGAGGTACGGGAACGTCTTCTTCCTCACAAGCAAGTTTTATTTGGTTGATTACTTCTTCAATCATGTATTGGTAATCGTAGGTAAAATATAAAGAATTTTTTATAGGAAAACCTCCACCGATGTTCAAACTATCCAAGCTTGGGCAAACTTTCTTTAAACGGGTATAAACCCGTAAACATTTTTGCAACTCATTCCAATAATAGGCGGTATCTCGAATGCCTGTATTGATAAAAAAGTGCAGCATTTTGAGTTCTACTTGGTCGTTGTTTTTGATTTGTTCTTCGTAAAAAGGAATTATGTTTTTATAACCAATTCCCAATCGTGAAGTATAAAATTCGAATTTTGGCTCTTCTTCTGAGGCGATACGAATACCGATTTGGAAATCCTTATTTACAGCATTGGTCAGCAAATTAATCTCTTCGTAATTGTCTATAATTGGAACACATTTTTGATGCCCGCCGTTAATCAAATTTGCAATGTTTTTTATGTATTGATCGCGCTTAAAGCCATTGCAAATTACATAATTATCATCTGATAATTTACCTGTTTTTTTGAGGTAGTTTACAATTTCAATATCAAAAGCAGAAGAAGTTTCAATATGAATATCATTTTTAAGCGCTTCGTCCAAGACATGCTTGAAATGCGAAGATTTTGTACAATAGCAATAATGATAATTCCCCTTGTAATTATGCTTATCAATAGCTTCAGCAAACCATTTTTTGGCACGTTGAATGTTTTCTGAAATCTTTGGTAAATAGGTAAACTTCAAAGGAGCTCCGTACTTTTCAACCAATTCCATTAAATTGATGTCATGAAATGTAAGTTGGTCTTCTTTTAGCTGAAATTCATCTTGTGGAAAATCGTAAGTCTGACTGATTAAGTCTATGTATTTTGTGTTCATTCTTGTTAATTCGTTAACAAAGTTAATTATTCAATTTCAAACATTACCTACAGAAGTATTAAATCATTATAAAGTTTTTCAAAATTTAAAAAATAATGCCATACTATTGATCTGGCTTATCATTTTTCCATTTTCCTTCATACTTTTTATTTCCATCTGGGTCGTACAAAATTCCTTGTCCATTCATACGGTTATTTTCAAATTCCCCAACGTATTTTTCACCACTAGGCCAAGAATAAGTGCCTTCTCCTGATCTTATATCATTTTCAAACTCTCCAACATAAACTTGTCCGTCTGCCCATTTGAATTCTCCAACTCCGTGGCGCATATTGTTTTTCCATTCTCCTTTGTAGATGGAGCCTGTATTCCAAATACCAATTCCGCCGCCATTCGCTTTTCCGTCCTTTACTTCTCCTAAATAATGAATTAAATTTCCATTTTGATTTGTAAAACTAATTACTTGCTTAGAATCTTTTCTTGCTAATTCATTTTTTAGTTTTGCTACTTTTTGCTCCAAATCTTCTAATTGGCTAGCTTGAAGAGCTGTTTTTTCTTCTTTGGATTTGGCAATATCTTCAGAAAATTCAGAAAGCGAATCGATTAGTTTTTGCTGATTTGCTAATTGACTTCGCAGATTTATTTTTGTTATTTCATCATCTTTTTCAGAGGCAACAACTTGCTTTGCATATTCAATTCTTTTTACTACTGAACTTTGGAGTTGCTCGTTAGCTGTCTTGAAAATTGCTTGGTATTGCTCAAGCGCTTTTTTGGAATTGGTTTGCGAAATGAGCAAGTCATCTGCTGCAAGTATATCCAACAAGGTTTGGTTATTTTGATTAATGCTGTCTAGCTGGATTTGCATTAGTTCTACCTCATTTGAAGCTGTCGTCTTATTCATTTTGAGATTAACAAATAAAATACCTAGTCCCACTAAGCCAATAAAGCTTAGAAAAAACAAAACTTTATAGGTGTTTTTTCTCTTTTTTGAAGTTGTATCTGTCATGATTAATCGTAAAAACTAGTTTCTGGTATTTTATCTTTAAACTTTCTAAAATCTAAGTTGATGTACACATTAAAGCGAACTATAAAACGTTCTCTATAAATAAATCCTGCTTCTGTAGTTTGTCCAGTAGTATACATTACTCCAGCAGAATAAGTTGTCCGTGGATTTGCTATATAAGCAAAAGTTGGAAAAATTCTCAAATCCTCCAAAGGGTTGTCTTTGATTTTTGAACCGCTTTGCATAATCAATTCTACATCTGGACTAAAATAAAAAGCACCCGGTTCTAATTTTGGTTTGTTCAAAGGAATTTTCATTAAAAATTTATATCGCCAACGGTTGCCAAAAACATACTCGTCACCTTTGGCAAATCCTTTTTTCCATCGGTGTTCTAGTCTGATTCTATGGTAAATCCTAAATCGATTAAATGGCATTGTCCAAATGTACTCGTGCCATATTCTTGGCTCAAGTATTAGTCCATTAAATCCTTCTTCTGCATTTGGATTAAAGTCTAAACGCAAAACCCCACCAGCTGTTGCACTAAAGTTTTTGGTTGGAATGTATTTTATGCCATGCCGATTGTAAATTTGCGCCATCTCTCCTAAAAAAAGCGCTTTATCAGATTGGGTTCTTCTGTAATGCAACTCCCCATGCCAATACCACTTATCGCTTATTCTAAATGTGCCATAGCCTCCCAACCAAGAAAGTGTTTGGATTTCTCTTACCACAGAAGCTTCTGCATCTGCTTTTGGAGTACTCATAGAGAAAGGAGTTTCTCCACTTTCTTGAGCAGAGAGTAATGTAGGTGAAAAACACACCAATCCTAGTAAGCAACTACAAACTATAAAATAAATATTTTTTAGCATTTTTGAAATTAATTACTTTAAGAGAATACGTTTAATTTCCTCTAAGTCTCGCTCTCTTTTCAGTTCTTTTTCTATTATTGAAGTGTCTTGGTCACTTAACTCTACCATGCGGTTGTATATTTTTTCTAAGTATTGAAGGTTTTCAGAATATGCATCACAACTTATATTATTTCGTAAATCAGATAATAAACTTGGGAATAAATATTTTTCAAAAGCGACATAAATGTTCTCTTTTATGCGTTCAGACATATCTACCATTACAAATGGATTAAACGATGTTCTGGTGTATACATCATCTAATCGTTCTAATTTTCTAGGGATGTTCGCTAATCCTTGATATGAATTGATCAGTTCTTCTATACAATTTAAAGTAGATTGAACTTGATTCTTTTTTTGGTCTACTGGCAAATTTATATAGTCAAAAAAAACTTGATTAGAATAAGCTATCAATTCTTCTGAAACTGCTTCATGGTAAGTATTGTAGGAATCTTTTTTTGCTTCATTATTAAAAAGTGCTTGCAATTCTGCTTTCTTATTTACTAATTCTTCTTCATATTCATTTAAAGCTTCTTGTTTAGTTAAGTCGATTAAAATACGTTCTGTCTCACTTTCAATTTGAAGGACATCTGAATGCAACTGACCTATAAACTGATGAATTGAATTGATATTTAACTCACTATTCTTGGGTGCTTCTGGAAATGAATGCTGTCTGATTATAGTTTGTCCTTGATAAGAATAGCGTACTTCAGAATCGAAATCAAAAGACAAATCGAAATTTGGAACAACCTCTTTGCGAATGATAAATTCGAAAGCAGGCTGGGTCATTTTATCTACAACTGTATTCCATTTCGGCAAGGCTTTTTGATACTGCCTTAAAATAGCTTCGTATTGGTTCAGTTCTTTATAGTTTACTTTCCCTACTTCTATATTCGGGTTTGAAAAGAATCTTTTTATAGCCTTCTTTGCTTCAGTAGTTTGTTTTGTAATTTCTTTTAGCTGATTTTCTTCTTGTTTAGAAAAAGGAAACTTTCTAACCTTAAATTTTCCATATTGTATAGCTTGGTTTCCTTTCAAAGAAGACCAAACCTGATAGTTGTTGAGGTAACCAAAAGACAAAAGTGCATTCTTTACATATTGATTGGTCTCGCTTGTTGCTTTATTTAAGTCAATTTGAAATTTATTGTTTCGGGTCTTAACTTCAAATCCAATATTAGAAAGTTCGAATATTTCAAAATAGGCTTCGCTAATTTCGAAATCTACCCAATTTTCATTTTCATTAAAAGTTGTATCTAAACCTTTGTGCTCAATAGGGTATTTCGCATTATCTATTAAAAAATAATGCGCTTTAAAAATTCCATTTTCATAAGTCCTAACTTCTAGCAATTCTTGTTTATCTAAATGATGGGTAATTTCCCAATCACCATTCAACAGTCCTTTTTCATTAAAATCACCTATAATACTTACCTGTTTATAATCAGCAGTAAGATGATTAACTAAAATAGCATTTTCAAATTTTGCTTTGAGATGATATAAAGTGTCTGTGGGTGAAGCATTTTCAAAAAACTGGTTCACTACTTGCCAATTTCCATCTGCCAAACCTGCGTTGAAATTCCCAATTATTTTAAATTCTTGACCAGTGGTATTAAAAGTAACACTATACTCTTCCTCTTTTAAATCATCCAGAAGTTTAGCTTCTTTTTTACTGAAAACCCATTCCCCTGTTTTTTTGTCATCTTTGAAGTTGCCTACATAATTGTAAGAGGTGATTTCTTTTTGATTTGAAGTCTTCTTTGTAGCATTAAATTTAAAACTACCGTTGTAGATGGTATCTTTTTCAATTACAGCATATTCAAAAACAGACACTCCCTTTATGGAATCGTTGATGCGAAGGTTTTTGGTGATTTGCTGAGCTTTTACACTTGAACTTAAAAAAATACAAGTGCAAAAAAGCAATAAGCGAATAGCATGTAAATAAGGTTGAATAAATTTCATTTTAAGATGTTTTCAATTAAAACATTCCCATGTTGATTACTTCTTGTTTGCTTAAATGTCTGTAATGTCCTCTTGGTAAGTTTTTCTTATCTAAATTGGCATACACCACTCTGTCTAGCTTTACAATTTCATAATCAAATTTTTTGAAAATACGTTGAACAATATGAGTTCGCTGACTTCTAAGCTCAATGCCTACAATATGAGGGGGCTTGTTATCTACAAAAGCAATTTCTTCAATAATCACTTTTTTTCCTTCTACAAAAGGACCTTCCTTTATTACGTCCAAGTCTTCTTGCCGAAAGTTCTTGTTCAATTCCAATTGGTAGATTTGACGAACTCCATTTTTAGAATTACTCAATTTTTTAGAAAGTGTTCCATCATTGGTAAAAAGCAATAACCCAGTAGCTGAAGTTTCTAATTTTCCTACTGGAGCAATACGAGCTTGGGTGGCACTGTGAACTAAATCCATTACTGTTTTGTTGGATTTTTCATAGCTGCCTGTTACATAAAATCCTTTGGGTTTATTAAGCAAAACATAAGCTTTAGGCTCAGGATTAATTCTACGACCATCGAATTTAACCTCATCATCTAGCTGAACTTTGTAGCCCATTTCTGTGACTACTTTTCCATTTACAGAAACACTACCAGCCTGTATGTAAATATCCGCATCACGTCGCGAACATACACCAGAATTGGATATATATTTATTAAGTCTCATCCCCGCCTTTGGATCTTTAAGCTGTTGGTCTACTTTAGATTGAGCAACCTCTTTTTTGGTAAAACCCTTTTTGTTGGTTTTTTTATTGTTATTCTTGTTATTCATCATTATTTTAATTTAAAACGTATACCCAAAATATAGTTGAAATTGAGCATTGTATTGTTCATCTGAATTTTCTATCGCATTGTTTGCTATGTTTACAAAACCGCTAGAAAATCTAGTTCCTAAAAAGAAGTTCCATTCGGTGGTGTACGTTGCTCCAAAAGCTACTCCAGCATCGATGGATTCCATTTGGTCTTGAGCGTTTAATGTTTCAAAACTTGCACCTGCTATGTATTCTTGTTTAGCCGAAACTAAATAAGAGGCATAAGCTCCAACTTCTAGAGACCATGCTGTATTGAATTTATATTTAATGAAAATCGGTAATTCTAAATAATCTAGTAACAAGCGCTCCTCTGTTCTATCTCCTGTTTCTGGATTTCTGCTTCTAGATGATTCTCCTTTTCTAACCAAAAGCAATTCTGGTTGCAAAGACCATTTTGGACGCAGTTTGTATTCTAAGTGAACTCCTGCTAAAAAACTTGTTCTGGGTGATAACGTATTAGAATCAGTAACTACATCTGCCAAGGATAAACCAAAGCGCAAACCAACATCTAATTTATCTTCTGCTGAATCTTCATCCTGCGAAAAACTTAAAGAACTTATGAAAGCAATTAAATAAAAAATGCTTTTAGGCATAACCAAATTTTAAAATGCAAAAGTACGGAATTATGAAGAATATGTGTTTAGGAAAACACAAAACTAAGGTATTGAATTTTAAACTTATAAAAAGCGCTCAATAACCAAGTTTACATCGATTAGTAAAATACAAAACACGCCTAACACTATTACAAACTTTAATAAATTATGCAACAGCACATATTGGTATTTAGAAGAAGATTTCCATAGTAAAAACAGGTATAGCAATAATAAAAATAGACTCAACAAAAAATAGTAATTCATGTACCCTAAATCAAATTTATAGTACAAAACCGCTACTGGAATACTAGACAACAAAACCAAAGACGTAGCCACTTGCTTTGCTAATTTACTGCCATATTTTACGGGAATGGTTTTGTAATTTTGAGCAAAATCTCCCTTTATATTCTCCAAATCTTTTGTCAACTCCCGTAAACTGATAAGTAAAAACAAAAAGAGCGCATGAACGAAAATCACCAAATCGAAATTTTTATAATAAATAAAAACACCAAAAAAAGGTATTACAGCCAAAACTGCTGCGGTTAAATTTCCAATAAAAACATTGCGTTTTAATTGATGAGAGTACAGCCAAATACCGAATATGTAAGCTGAAAAGAAGAGCACTGCATTAAATGAAATGGAACTCGCAATAATAATACTAGCAAAATTCAATATGAAATAGAGCGATAACTTGGTTTGCTGACTCACTATATTTTCTAAATAAGTTTTCTTTGGTCTGTTGATTAAGTCTTTAGCCGAATCATAAAAATTATTGATAATGTATCCTGAAGCAATCACCAATGCGCTGCTTACCACAATTAATAACAAGTTTAAATCGAAAAGGACTTCTCTAGCTGGTAGATTATCTGGAGCAATAATAAAAACGGAAGCTAGGTATTGAGCAATAACAATGACTAGAATATTGTAACCCCTCACCACCGCAAACAAACTCAATAATTTGAGGAATATATTGGGCTTTCTAGAAGACATGGAAAAATTGATTTAGAAGGTGTAAACCACTTCTAATGTATGGCCATTCAAAGCTTTTTTAGCTTTTTCTAAATCTTCCGTAAAACCTAAAATGTATCCACCACCGCCAGATCCACATAGTTTTAAATAATATGCATTGGAATCGATTCCATTTTGCCAAAGCTGATGAAATTGTTGAGGAATCATAGGTTTAAAGTTATCCAAAACTACATGAGAAAGTTCCTTTACATTTCCGAAGAGCGACTTGAAATCGCCAGAAAGGAAATTTTCTACACAGGCATTGGTTCTGGTAATAAATTTATCTTTCATTACCTTTTTAAAACTTTCCTGTTTCATGTTTTCCATAAATATACTTACCATAGGAGCGGTTTCCCCTACAATACCACTATCTAATAAAAAAACAGCTCCCTTTCCATTTTGAGTTTGGGAAGGAATACCCGCAGGTTCTATATTTTCTTTGGAATTGATTAAAATTGGTAAACTTAAATACGAATTTAACGGGTCAAGTCCAGAAGATTTTCCGTGAAAGAAAGATTCCATTGCAGCAAATATATGCTTCAACTTGGTTAGTTTTTGCTTTTCTAAGTTTTCTAAAACTGTAATTTTATCGAAAGCATATTTGTCATAAATAGCAGCCACTAAAGCGCCACTACTACCTACTCCGTAACCTTGTGGAATGCTACTATCAAAATACATTCCCTTGGCTACATCTTGGTTTAATGCATCCAGATCAAACCGAACTAGTTTAGGTTGCTCTATTTGTAAGGTATGAAGATATTCAACAAACTTAACTAATCTACTATTGGATTCTTTTGAAACTCCATCTAATTCTTCTTCGATTTTTAAAGCTCCGTTGTAAAAGTTATACGGGATGGATAGACCTTTAGAATCTTTGATAATTCCATATTCTCCAAACAAAAGTATCTTTGAATAAAACAATGGTCCTTTCATAATAATTGATTAAGTTAATTGTCGCAAATATCTGAAATAGTTGGCATTAAACAAAACTTATTTCATTTCAAATATAAAATGAAAAAACACCTTAAAATCAGATTTGTTTTTTGTTTAACAACTCGTGAAGATGGGTAAACGCTAGGAAACCTCTTCAAATTGAAAATCTCCAAAAAGTTGTTCTACTTCGTCAAAGGTAGCAAAGACATCTTCAGCAGCATCAGAAGTAACCATTTTCGTCCTAAACGGCTTAAAATCTGGGATCCCTTTAAAGTAATTGGTGTAGTGTCTTCTAGTTTCAAAAACACCAAGTTTATCGCCTTTCCAGTCTATTGCCATTTGCAAATGCCTTCTTGCTACATCTATTCGTTCTTGCATGGTAGGTGGAGTCAAGTGTTTTCCAGTTTCAAAAAAATGTTTTACTTCCCTAAAAAACCAAGGATAACCAATGCTTGCACGACCAATCATAGCTCCGTCTAATCCATATTCATCACGCATTTCTACGGCACGTTCGGGAGTGTTCACATCTCCATTTCCAAATACTGGAATATGCATTCTCGGGTTATTTTTCACTTGCGCAATAGGATTCCAATCTGCATTTCCCTTGTACATTTGGGCTCGAGTTCTTCCATGAATAGAGATGGCTTTACAACCCACATCTTGAAGACGTTCAGCTACTTCTACAATTTTTATAGAATCGTGATCCCAACCCAATCTGGTTTTTACCGTGATGGGTAAATGGGTATGTTTTACCATGGCTTCAGTTAAGGAAACCATTAAATCTATGTCTTTTAAAATTCCTGCTCCTGCTCCTTTGGAAACTACTTTCTTTACAGGGCAACCAAAATTGATGTCGATGATATCTGGTTTGGTAGCTTCAACAATTTCAACGGAGCGCAGCATAGATTCTAAATTTGCTCCAAAAATCTGAATACCAACTGGGCGTTCTTTTTCGTAAATATCTAACTTAATAAGGCTTTTTGCTGCATCTCTTATCAGTCCTTCAGAAGAAATAAATTCCGTATACACCACATCTGCACCTTGTTCTTTGCACAAAGCACGAAATGGTGGATCACTTACATCTTCCATTGGTGCAAGTAATAAAGGAAAGTCACCTACGTCTATATCGCCAATTTTAGCCACTTTATTTTTTTTGCAAAAATACATAAAAACTGATGATTGCTCAAAATCAATTTGTTAATGTATGTTTTTGAAGAAATTCTGTTTTGTTCTATTCAATGGTTGTTCTTTACATGTCTGTTGGTTGTTGGTTGTCTGTTGTCGGTTATCGGTTGTCGGTTGTCTGTTGTCGGTTGTCGGTTGTCTGTTGTCTGTTATCGGTTATTTGTTTTTGGGTTTTGGGTTTTGGGTTTTGGTTGCGGGTTGTCGGTTATTGGCTATTTGGTTTCGGGTTTTGGGTTTTCTATTTTTAATATCTTTTTCTCATTGCTCGCTTACTAATTCTTATTTCTAAATACTTTTCTATTCTAAATTGTGTTCTGAAAAAGGATTTCCCGTAGGTTTCTGCAGATTATCTTTTTCTAATTCATAAATTTAAATCAGAGGGCAAGGGAATTTCATATAACACTTTGGTTAAATTCAATTATTTCAATGTGTTATGTTATAAAATTATGACTTTGATTATTCAAAGGAATTTTATTAGGGTCTGCTGAAAAAGTCAGAAATGAATTAAATGTAAATCATTGTTATAAAATATATTAAATAAAGTGGGTTAGTTTAAAATCGTTTTTTTGACCCTATGAGGGTCAAATGTGTATAGCTAAATTGATGTGCGTAGGTATTCGACCCCAGCGGGGGTCGTACCTCTTGTAGGATTAGTTTTCTATACATATTTAATCCCTCTGGGATTATGGCTCTAAAATTTAAACTAGAATAAAAAGCATCAACTAAATTTGAGTGCAAGACTTTCAAAGCGTTTTGTTTCAAAAGCCTGCACTTGTTGAACGAAAATCAGAGCTTAGTTCCAGTAAATAATGACTTTATTGTTTCTCAGCAGACCCTTATTAAATGCTAAAATGCATAATATGAAATAAAGCTGACTAAAGATTATAAAAATTAAATTCTTCGCCTAAAGGCAAGGGATTTTCCTACAGATTAATACAATAAATACAACAAATGCACGAATGAAAAATTAGTGTATTCGTGGCATAAAAACTAAAATAGTGATATTCAATCCTTTCATGAAAAATCCTGAATGATTTAAATATTTTAATGTGTTATTCGTGTTGAAATGTGTTCTGCTAGCATTAAAAAACTACCTACTAAAAACGACTGGCTAATAGCTAAATCCTATTTGAAGATTTTTTTCTTTCGGAGTTCGAAATTTTGACCTAGGTATACTTTTCTTACCATTTGGTCTTCGGCTAATTCTTCTGGTTTACCGTGTTTTAAGATATTCCCCTCAAACATAAGATAGGTTCTATCTGTTATGGCTAAGGTTTCCTGTACATTGTGGTCTGTAATTAATATCCCTATATTTTTGTCCTTTAACTGAGCTACAATTTTTTGAATATCTTCTACAGCAACTGGGTCAACTCCAGCAAAGGGTTCGTCTAGTAGAATAAAATTTGGATCTGTGGCCAAAGCTCGAGCAATTTCAGTTCTTCTTCTTTCACCACCAGAAAGCAAATCACCACGGTTGTTTCTGATGTGGCTAAGTCCAAATTCTTCAATTAGGCTTTCGGTTTTTAATTGTCTTTCTTTTTTACTCAAGCTGGTTAATTCCAGCACACTCATGATGTTTTCTTCAATACTAAGCTTTCTGAAAATAGATGCTTCTTGTGCTAAATATCCTATCCCGTTTTGCGCACGCTTATACATTGGATATTTAGTAATCTGCTTTTGGTTCAGGTGAATTTTACCTCGAGTAGGTTTCACCAAACCAACAATCATATAAAAAGTGGTGGTTTTTCCTGCTCCGTTTGGACCGAGCAAGCCTACTATTTCACCTTGGTTCACTTCCAAAGAAACTCCTTTAACAACAGGGACTCCTTTGTATTCTTTTACTAAATTTTCAGCACTTAATTTTATGGAAGGTTTAGACATTGGTTCCGTATTTTTCTTCTACTGCTTCCCAATATTCATAAGCTCTTCTTAGGTGTGGAATAACTATTGTACCGCCAACCAAAGTTCCTATACTCATGGCTTCAACTACTTGTGCTTTAGTGTAGCCCATTTTATGAGAGGATTCCAAATGGTATTTCACACAATCATCACATCGCAAAACCAAGGAAGCAACTAAGCCTAAAAGTTCTTTGGTCTTTTTATCTAAAGCACCTTCTGCAAAAGAGTTGGTGTCTAAATTAAAAATTCGCTTCAAAACACGATTGTTATCATTGATAATTCTATCGTTCATTCTAGCTCTATAAGCTTCAAATTCATCTACTAAATCCTTCATCTTTTATTTTATTTTTTGTTCTCTTTTAACCACGGCTTTCGAAATAAATATACTTATTTCATATAAAATCAATACTGGGATGGAAACAATAATTTGACTTGCTACATCTGGTGGTGTAATAATGGCAGACAAAATTAGGATTAAAACAATAGAATATTTCCTATTATTTCTTAAAAATTCAGGAGTAATCAAACCTAATTTAGATAAAAAGTAAATAATGATGGGCAACTCAAAAATCAACCCGCAAGCCAACACGCAAGCTCGCACTAAACCGATGTAACTACTTAAATCAAAATCATTAAAAACCTCCTCACTTACTTGGTAGCTTCCTAAAAAATTGATAGAAAGTGGAGTTACTATATAGTAACCGAAAAGTACTCCTAAAAAAAACAATAAAGAAGTGGCAAAAATGAACCACTTTGAATTCTTTCGTTCACTTTCGTACAAGCCTGGTGACAAAAACATCCAAAATTGATAGATTACATACGGAAAAGCGATTATGAAGCCTGCCGTAATAGAAGTCCAAATATGGGCACTGAACTGTCCAGCCATGATTCTACTTTGTATACGGAAAGGCAATTCAGACAAACAAAAACTTTCATCTAAGCCCAAGAATTGAGATATATTGCAAAACATTCTATAGGTAAAGAAATCTGCACTTTTAGGGCCAAACAAAATCACATCAAAAATAAATCCTTTAGCTGTAAAAGCAACAGTAGCTGCTATCAAAATCGCTAAAGTAGCCCGAATTAAATGCCATCGTAGGTCTTCTAGATGGTCTAAAAAAGACATTTCGTTTACGTTTTTTCTTTGCTTTTTAGCCATTTATATAATGCCTTCTTTAACCAAGTTATGCAAATGAACTACACCAACGTATTTGCCCTCTTCTTCTACCAACACTTGTGAAATATCATTGGTTTGCAAGAGCTCTAAAGCTTTTACTGCTAGTGCAGAATTGGCTATGGTTTTTGGTGAGCTACTCATGATGTCCTTGGCGGTAAGATGAATAAATTCTTCATTGTTTGTTAACATTCTTCTAATATCTCCATCGGTTATAACCCCTACAATTTTTTCATTTTCAAGTACTGCGGTGGCGCCTAACATGTTTTCAGAAATGACCACAATTACTTCTTTTATGTTTGCTTCTGGAGAAACTTGTGGCTTCATATTATTAATGGTAATATCGCTTACCTTCAAATAAAGCATCTTTCCAAGAGAGCCTCCTGGGTGGAACTTCGCAAAGTCTTTACTTGAAAATCCGCGCATTTTCAGCAAACTCACAGCCAAAGCATCTCCTAAAACCAACTGTGCAGTTGTACTTGTGGTAGGTGCTAAGTTGATAGGACAGGCTTCTTTATCTACATGAGAATTCAGCACAAAATTGGCTTGGTTTGCCAAATAAGAATCTACATTACCTGTTATGGCAATGAGTGTGTTTTTAAAATTTTTAATCAGTGGAACTAAAACTTTGATTTCTGGAGTGTTTCCGCTTTTAGAAATACAGATTACTACATCATCTTTTAGTATACTTCCTAGGTCACCATGAATGGCGTCTGCAGCGTGCATAAAAATGGCTGGCGTACCTGTAGAGTTTAAAGTAGCCACAATTTTACTTGCAATAATGGCACTTTTTCCTATTCCCGTAATAATTACTCTTCCTTTTGAAGAATATATTTGTTGAACAACATCACTAAAATCTGAAGTTAATAAGCTGGCTAAACCTTTAATAGAGTCAGATTGAATAAAAATTGTATCTTTGGCTAACTGAAGAATTTCATCAGAATTCATAATAGATGAATTATACATTTGTACTTTTTAAATAAATACGTATCTTTAAAAATGCAAATGTAGTTAAAACATAATACTATTATAAAATTGTCAGAACTCAATTTACACCTAGAATTGAAAAAGTACTTCGGATTCAACGAATTCAAAGGACTGCAGGAAGAAGTAATTAAAAGTATCATTGCTAAACATGATTCGTTTGTGATTATGCCCACTGGTGGTGGGAAGTCACTCTGTTATCAATTACCAGCTTTAATACAACCGGGAACTGCTATTGTGGTGTCTCCTTTAATTGCTTTGATGAAAAATCAAGTAGATGCTATCGAAGCGCTTTCAGACCAGAATGGCGTTGCTCATGTCTTGAATTCTTCCCTAAATAAAACGCAAGTAAAACAAGTAAAAAGTGATATTGAAAGCGGTATTACTAAATTGCTATATGTGGCACCCGAATCCTTGACAAAGGAAAAATATGTTGACTTTTTAAAGCAGCAGACCATTTCTTTTTTAGCCATAGATGAAGCGCATTGTATTTCTGAATGGGGTCATGATTTTAGACCAGAATACAGGAATTTGCGAAAAATTATTGGCAGAATTGGAGATAACATCCCTATCATAGGTTTAACAGCTACTGCAACTCCAAAGGTACAAGAGGATATAATCAAGAACTTGGGAATGGTTAATCCCCATACATTTAAAGCCTCTTTTAACCGTCCTAACTTGTATTACGAGATAAGACAAAAAACAGCAAATGTAGATGCAGACATCATCAAATTTGTAAAACAAAACGATGGAAAAAGCGGAATTATTTACTGCTTAAGTCGAAAACGAGTTGAACAGCTCTCTCAAACACTGCAAGTAAATGGTGTAAATGCTATCCCTTATCATGCTGGTTTAGATACCAAAACCAGAGCGAGACATCAAGATATGTTTCTTATGGAAGATGCAGATGTGGTGGTTGCAACCATTGCTTTTGGGATGGGAATAGATAAGCCAGATGTTCGTTTTGTAATTCACAATGACATTCCTAAAAGTATAGAATCTTACTACCAAGAAACTGGTAGAGCTGGTCGAGATGGTGGCGAAGGACACTGCCTAGCCTTTTACAGTTACAAAGATGTAGAAAAGTTAGAGAAATTCATGAGTGGCAAGCCAGTTGCTGAACAAGAAATTGGTCATGCACTACTCCAAGAGATTGTAGCTTTTGCAGAGAGTAGCATTTCTAGAAGAAGATTTATTTTGCATTATTTTGGCGAAGAATTTGACAATGCAACTGGAGATGGTGGAGATATGGATGACAATGTTCGCTATCCTAAAAAACAAGAAGAAGCAAAAAAAGATGTTGTTTTGCTTATTGAAGCAGTACTAGAAACAGGTGAAATTTACAAAACCAAAGATTTGGTAAGTACCTTGATTGGTAGTCCAAATGCACTTATTAAATCGCATAAAACAGATGCTAAGCCTATCTTTGGAAAAGGAAAACATCAGCCCAAAGAGTACTGGATGGCATTAACCAGACAAGTGATTGTTGCAGGAATGCTAAAAAAAGAAATAGAAACCTACGGAGTTATTCATGTTACTGATTTAGGAAAGGAGTTTGTAAAAAATCCTACTTCATTTATGATGGCAGAAGATCATGACTTTTCAGATAGTGCTGCCGAAACTACGAGTAAAACGTCTGCAACTACTGACGAGCAGTTGCTGAAAATGCTAAAGTCTTTACGTAAACAAGTTGCAAAACAAAAACAAGTGCCTCCATTTGTAGTTTTTCAAGATCCATCTTTGGAAGATATGGCTTTAAAATATCCTATCAACATGGATGAATTGGTCAACATTCATGGAGTTGGTGAAGGAAAAGCAAAGAAATTTGGTAAGAAGTTTATAGACTTAATTAGCACTTATGTTGAAGATAATGACATTTTTAGACCAGACGATTTAATAGTAAAATCTACTGGAGCAAATTCTAGCAACAAATTATACATCATTCAAAATGTAGACCGAAAACTACCACTTACCGATATTGCTGATGGCAAAGGAATGAATATGACTGAATTTATTGAAGAATTGGAAGCTATTATATACAGCGGAACTAAACTGAATATCACCTATTGGATTGATGAAATTCTAGACGAGGAACAACAAGAAGAAATTCACGAATATTTTCTGGAAGCAGATAGCGATAGTATAGATGATGCAATCGAAGAATTTGATGGTGATTATGAGGAAGAAGAGCTTAGACTTTATAGATTGAAGTTTATTAGTGAGGTTGCGAATTAAGGTGACTTTACTTTATAATTTTTCTTTTAAAATAACAGCAAATTATAAAACTACCCCGCTTAATTGAGCGGGGTAGTTTTGGTTTATACTAATTTTGTTTTATTTTGGTATTTGGGTTTTTTGTCATTTTTAGTAGCATGGCACGTATTGCAAAACTGAGGTGTAGGGATTATTTGGATCATCAGTTGCGAGAAGATTTTACTTATTCTTCTCCTGATCGATTAATCATTACCTAATTTATAAGCTTCAATTGAAGTATTATTTGATTTAAATATAGCTCCAATTAAATTTCGTTTTTTGTCCCTGAAATATTTTATCTCAAATTTTCCGTTAAACAATTTATTTGATGAATTTATTAAAATATAATCACCCTCTAATTGACTCCATTTTGAAATTACCCGATTAGAATATGTTGTTCTAGGTATAGTAACAATTTTATTATTATTTACATTTTCAAAAAAAATCATATTATATCCCAACGAGTCCTTAAAATTAATTCCTGTGTATGAGATATTTTCTATTATCCAACTCCCTGAAATACTTTTAGATGTTTCATAACTATTGGCACATGAGATAAATAAAAATAATAAAAGAAGAATAGAAATTCTTAGTAAACTCTTTAAAAATAGAATATTATTCATTTTCATTACTGCTACCATTAGATTCTTGTATATCTTCATTTTTCCATTATTTTAATTTCAAAGCAATCCTTCATATATTCCAATTTCATGTAAATGTTCGCAACTAAATTACATAAAAAACTTTTATATTCTAGCTTTTTTATTGATGTCATGTTTTGTAGACGAGGGATTGCTTACTTGATATGGTACTCGTTTCAATCGAGCCAGCCAACATCTACATTTACATAAATCAAAGCTGTAACATTCAAATCATCTCCAACAGCTTGCTTACTCAGTACGGCACGGATTGCAAATCCGCGCTATCGGGCTAAAAAGTAGAAACAACTAGAAGTTAAAGCAAATAACTAACTCTTTTTTCGTAGAGTTATTTTTACTATTTTTGTGTAAAACAACTATAAATGCTTAACTTTTGCAATGTAGGGCAAGCATTATAAGGAAAATATCGGTACTTAAAAAAATAGTCTTAAACATATCTTGCAAAAGTTGTAAATGCTTCTAGAGACATTATTGGTAAACACAAAAGAGGAGAACATTCTCCATAAATTGAAATGACTACTAAGCTAGCTGATGCGCTAAACGTTTCTATCGATTTCCTTTTAGAAAGAGAACGGATTTGAGATTAGGATAAGGAAGCGATTAAAAAATTAGAAGGTCTTGAAAAGTTAAATGAAGGAACTAGACATACAATTTTTGACATAATTGATACTTATCTAAGAAACGCCAAAGCTAGAATAGCTTACTCACTATGAAAAATATTATCATGAAACAAATCACTTTAAATATCGATGAAACTAAGTTTAAAGCCTTTTTAAACTTCATTAAAACGCTTGACTACGTTTCTGTATCTGACGAAACAAATATTCCTTTAGAACAGCAAGAAGAAGTTCAAAGACGATTAGAACTAGTACAAGAAGGTAAAATGAAAACTAGAAGCTGGAGTGATGCCAAACAAGATATTTTTAAACGATAATGGAATATTCTTTATCCATTTCAGAGGCTGCCGAACTGGATATGAGAGATGCATTTCTTTGGTATGAAAATCAAAAAGACAACTTAGGTCTCACCTTTGAACAACATATCTCCAAAACCATCCAAAACATTCAGAAAAACCCCCTAAAAATTCAAGTTCGATACAACCAAACCAGGGTCGCTTTTTTAAAGAAATTCCCCTACGGAGTACATTTTAATGTTCTCGAAAATGAAATAATTATTGTTGCTATTTTTCATACTTCGCAAAGCCCGAAGAAGTGGGAGAAAAGATAAAACCCAAGTCCACGTGAAGGCTTCGCCAATTTGCGTGTCAGCTTTAGGGGTTTGTAATGCTGAACTCGGCTATTTATTCTGGGTAGCTGCCGTAGATGTAATGAGTAACTTCATCTGCATAAATCCAAGCTATTGTGTTCAAATCATCTCCAACAACTTGCTTACTCTTGACGGCACTCGTTGCAAACGAGCGCTAGCGGGTGGTTTTGGCAGCAACATCCCATACGGGTAATACTCATTAAATGAAAGAACGTCTGGTACAAAGGTACCAAAAAAATCGACTTGGTTGCTGGTTTGGGCAATTTCTGTGATGTTTGCACGGATTGCAAATACGCGTTACGGTTTTGTGATGCTGCACTCGGCTACTTCTTCTTGATAGCTGCCGAAAGTGTAAACAGTAACTTCATCTACATAAATCCAAGCCGTTGTATACAAATCATCTCCAACAAATTGCTTACTCAGTACGGCACTCGTTGCAAACGAGCGCTAGCGGGGGGAACGAGGATGACAGAAGCACCATCAAAAAACTCATTGATGCCTTTATTACCAAAAAGAAAGTGCAACGATTGGCGCAATAAAAAAGCCTTTACGTTTCTGTAAAAGCTTTTCTATTTTTTTATTTTACAAGCTAAATTTTCAGAGCTTGGAAAGCCAAATGACCCTTTAATAATTCGTCCAAGCTGAAGCTGGAACTCTAAAAGTATAGAGATTGTCTAGAGAGTCTATAAACACATAATAAAGTGTTTTCTCTTTACCTAATCCTGCCAAAAAGTACCAAGTATTTTTCTGTAGTTTGCCTAAAACTTTTTTTGTGGAGCTTGAGTTATGTAAATCGCCCCACCATAAAAAATCGTTGTCTTCATTGAAATAGACTTTACGTTTAGAATAATCTTCTCCATTGTATTTGACACTTGCACGATAAACAAAACCCGTATCTTTTTCTAATTCTCTTAAAATTTCTGAAGAGGAAGTATTTTTCACGTCAATATTGTTACCGTTTTTTAATTTCATTTTAATAACATCAAAATTATTATCTATTTTATCCCAATAAGGATTAATTACATAGTTTTTGGTTACTGTAACTTCTTTCTCTTTACAGCCTGTAAAGGATAAAAGCATTAAAATTAAAAAGTATATTTTATAAATTCTCATCGTTAATCTTTTGGTAATTGGTCAAGTATAGTAGCAGCGGTTGGGTTTTCTTCCGCAAAAGCATCTCTGTAAGATTTGATGCCATAGTATTTATTATCAAGTAGATTATTATCAACCTTCCATTGCTTGTATGTAGCTAGAGCATTTATCAATATTCTTTGTCCTAATAGAGAGGTTTCTAACTCTGTGGATGTTGTTGTTATAACTGGAGTATCTAGACCTTCAGGGCCATTTAGTTCCATTCCTGGTATTTTATACCAGTTCTTTTCAAGTAAATTATCGATTCGTGCAACCATATCTCTATCAGCCTGTAAAGTTCTCTCATCTTCTAAATAACCTCGATAATTTTCTGGTGCGGCTATTGAATAATCTATATCGTGTTGTTTAGCTATAGCATCTCCCCAATCTATTGGTTGTTCATCGAAATTATAGTTTGTACTGCCTTCAAAACCATCATTGGTTACAGAACCTGGCCCTGAATATAAACCGTGAAATTTAATATCCTCCATTCCGCCTGTTTGACGTTGCTCCCAATAGGTTTTACTTCGATTTCCTTTTTCATCATAGTAATAATGCACGATTCCTCTTCCACCAGAACCATAAGGAACAGAGCTATGTACACCTGCTGTTGTTCCTCCCAATCTCTTGATTTCTTTATCCGTCATTTTATAGAACTCTGTTTTCGAAACTGTACCATTAGCATTGTGATGGAATGATACATATTCCAATCCTTCCAACTCTAAACCATCAATTACCCTGTTCTCACTAAAGGCATAAGGACTGTTCCAAGGATAATTTTTTTCTAAAGGGTCTCTGGTAAAAAAGCGTCCTACACGTGGGTCGTGCATACGATGTGTGAAATTAACAGAATTCCCTTCGCCTTTTATCTCATCGTCCATCTCCTGTCCTTGGAAGCCATATCTATAACTATCCACAGCTCCATGGCGTTTTGGCAGCAACATCCCATACGGGTAATACTCATTAAATGAAAGAACGTCTGGTACAAATGTACCAAAAAAATCGACTTGGTTGCTGGTTTGGGCAATTTCTGTGATGTTTGTATGGATTGCAAATCTGCGCTATCGGGTTTTGTGATGGTGTAAAATCTTTAAGTAGAAAATAACTATAGCAAACAGCAACTATTAAGATGCTTGTGTTAACTAGTGGTAATGATGCCATCTGTAAATCTGCAATATCAGATTACCACACATTATTGCTTTTACCAAAAAGACGTTTTTCTGCCTCTTCAATATTTTCTTTTTTACAAATTGTCCATAAACCACTAATCAATGTTAAGGTATTACCCATATGATCTAAATTATTAGATTCCGAATTGTTAAAAGTTCTAATCGCAACAAAGATTGTCACAACAGTAGTCATAGCATTTTTAGTTTCAACTACCTCAGAACATTCTTCACTAAATTGAAAAAGAAGATTAGCGAACCCACTCTCTAAAGTTTCGTCTGGATATCTCCTATTTACATTACTTATTGCAGCATCGAGTATATAAATCGTTGTTGAATCAAATTCTTTTAGACATTTTAACAACATTAATTCAAATGTTCCATTATATCTATTTAATATTTTTTCTAGTTCTATATAACTCATATTAATTTCATTTCGATTTTTCAATACTTCTTCTTCAGTATAGTATTTAATTCTCAATGATTTGAACTCATCTAAATTTTCTATTTGACTTAATGCATAAAAAATTATTATTTGCTGATGATCTTTATGAACAACTTTTTTATAATTAAATACAATTTCAATTAAAATTTCATTTGATTCACTTTCAACAACATTTATAGAACTATATAAATCATTTTGAATTAAATCAATCTCTGATTTCAGCCTTGATTCGAGATTTAATGTGTTTGAACTTACACATGAATAAACAATTAAACTTAAAATAAAAAGCACGATTTTGTTTTGTTTTATCATAATTGATTTGGGTTTAAAGGAATTGAATTTAAAGGTGCTGAAGTTTCTCCAACATCATTTAAATATTTAACCGCATGTTCTGCACCAGGAAAATATTTTAATATTTCCATAGCTCTTGTAATGGAGTCGTTACGATTTTTCAAACCAGACACTTCGACCTCAGAAGTTGATAAACTACTATTCGTTCCAGACAATACTGGCCCAGGAGTACCAACTAGAATTGAAAATAATGAAGAATTAAAACCTCCTCCTTGCGTAATGGTTACTTTTCCTCCAATTCCGAATGGTGAAATAGCACCACCAGATGTTGTACTACTTGGGGAATTGAGTATACTTTTTAAACTTGGGTTAGTAGTAGCATCAATATTTATTGTGCCTCCTCCAAGTCCAACACTTGCTCCTGGAGTACTAACTTGTAGACCAGATGAAGTGATTCTTACGTTACTCCCACCTTCCCAGAAAATAGTGTTTTCAGGCACGTCAAAATCATTCGTAGAAATTGACACTCCTGCCCCTGTTACATTCGCATCCATATCAGCACCACTATAAAAAGAACCAAAAGCTGGATTTTCATATTTTACTGTTTTAGATTCAATGGTTTTCTTAGCTATCATTGATTTTGAATGTAAAAAATCTACATTTAAAATGTCCCCCGGATTTATATTTAGTTCAGTATAACCAACATCATTTATATCAGCTATATCTTGATACCTCCCTTTTTCAAAAAACGTTTCTATATTTTGATCAACAACATCATTCCAATTATAAATAGTTATAGTTCCATTACTACTAGATCCATAACCAAACTTACTTCTATTTGTTTGCAAGTTTATATCTTCTGCTATTTGAGATGGACCTTGACCAGCTTGAACAACATAAACTAGTTTACCATTAATATATTTTAATTCTCTTCCTTCTAATTCAGTTCCTAGACCTAATTTATTTTCTGCGAAAGCATATGTTGAATTCCATGGGTATTCAGAAAACATTGGGTCTATACTTAAAAATCTAGCTACCCTAGAATCATACATCCTAAACTTGTAGTTTACAGAATTCCCTTCGCCTTTAATCTCGTCATCTTTTTCTTGTCCTTGGAATCCATACCTATAACTATCCACAGCTCCATGGCGTTTTGGCAGCAACATCCCATACGGGTAATACTCATTAAATGAAAGAACGTCTGGTACAAATGTACCAAAAAAATCGACTTGGTTGCTGGTTTGGGCAATTTCTGTGATGTTAGCTATGCTCAGGTTTGTGATGCTGAACTCGGCTACTTCTTCTTGATAGCTGCCGTAGGTGTAAACAGTAACTTCATCTTCATAAATCCAAGCTGTTGTGTTCAAATCATCTCCAACAGCGTGCTTACTCTTAACGGCACTCGTTGCAAACGAGCGCTAGCGGGGAAATAATAAAATTTCATTTTTTGATTTTGCATATTTTTAGTCTTTTTCAGGAGTGTTTTTAAAGTCTGAAAAATTGACTTTTACTGCTTTTTACCATAACCACCAATCTCTATCTATAAGTGTTGTCCTAGATTTGGAATACTTTTAGCGCAGTTTTGAGGATTTGTAACTGCTACAAATCTAAGCTAGAAAGTTTCTGAGTGTTGCCACTGTTCTTAGCCTTGACGGCACTCGTTGCAAACGAGCGCTAGCGGGGGAGTTGAAATATTTTTAATTTTTGCACCCTGGATATTTATCCCAAACTTTGCTCTCGTCAGATTTAGAAAGCCTACAGCCACACATTAATTCGGAAAACTTTATTTCTTCATTAAATTTTGCTAAAT
>Ga0307981_1000574_pt1 | contig 36064 bp, 32 predicted proteins | sample OrgLakmetagen987_FD_201849 | JGI IMG/M metagenome (GOLD analysis project Ga0307981, IMG submission 201849) | Saline water microbial communities from Organic Lake, Antarctica - #987 | ecosystem: Environmental > Aquatic > Non-marine Saline and Alkaline > Saline | place: Antarctica: Organic Lake... | reverse complement strand
ATGCATGATTGGCTCACCGGTTTTCGTGGTGGAGAAAGAGTACTGGAGGCATTTTGTGAGATGTTTCCTGATGCGCCGATTTATACTCTTATTCATCAGAAGGGTTCGGTGCCGGCGAGTATTGAAAATAGAGAGATTAAAACCAGCTTTCTTAATCATATCCCAGGAATTGAGAAGCACTATCGTAAGTTTCTTCCTCTTTTTCCAATGGCCGCAGAGTCTTTGAAAATCACGGAGAAAGCCGATCTTGTTTTAAGTTCAAGCCATTGCGTCATAAAAGGCGTGAAAAAGCCGACTGGCTCTAAGCATATTAGCTATATTCACTCACCGATGCGCTACCTTTATGATCAATATGATAGCTACTTTGGCCCCGATGCCCCGTGGTATCAACGTTTTGGCATGAGGGTTTTTCGTGATTATCTAACTAACTGGGATATCGCCAGTAATCGTAATGTTGATGTATCAATAGCTAATTCAAATTTTGTTAAGAAAAGAATATCCACTTATTACGGGAAAGATTCCGAGGTTGTGAATCCATTTGTCGATTTAGCTGATTTTTCGGGAGTGAGTTTAGATGGCCCGAGAGATTACTACCTTATGGTTACTGCCTTTGCCCCGAATAAGAGAGTCGATGTGGCCATAAGGGCCTTTAATGAAAATGGCAAGAAGCTTAAAATAATTGGAAGTGGTCAAAAAGAAGCAGAACTTAGGGCCTTAGCTGGTGAGAATATCGAGTTCTTGGGAAACCTTGATCGAAGCCATGTTATAAAAGAGTTTCTAGGAGCTCGTGCATTTATTTTTCCAGGTGTTGAAGACTTTGGCATTACGCCGCTAGAGTCTCTGGCCTGTGGAACTCCAGTTATTGCTTATAAAGTTGGTGGAGTTCTCGAAACTTTAAATGATGAGGTATCGCACTTCTTTGAAGGTGGAGGTTCAGAAGATTTAGTTTACGCCATAAATGAATTTGAAAAAAGAGTCTTTGATAGAACAAAGCTCGTTGCCAGGGCCGAGCAGTTCTCAAAAAAACGTTTTATAGCTAATATTAATAAAGTAATAGCAAAAACGATTCTATAAAATTTTACAGAGAAATTTTTCGTTGTGAAACATAACGCCATCTCCATCATCGCCACTAAGTTTTAGTGAAAAATTAGCGCCTTTTTTTAATAGATTGAACTTCTTAGTAGTTTCAAGTTTTAGCTGAGCATTCCAATAATACCCAGGAGCTTCAATGACAAGCTCTTGAGGGTTTTTACTGACAATACTCCAATCACTTTCGTGGTCATAATCAAAACCAAAGGCACAGCTCGAGTAACTCCCAAGCCAACAAGGCTCATACTTTCTAAAGAGAAAGCTATCCTTTAATATCTTAACTTTTTGGTTCTCTAAGCGTAAGGAGATTACCGCTGGTATGTAATATCCTGAGGCGTGGCTTTGTGCCTTTTGCCAATCACACTCTATTGAAATGTTAGAGGCATGAACTAAAAGAGGCTGCGTGACTAGGGTTAGAAGTAGAGCTAAACGCAGCATAGATAGTCCTTTTTGATTGGTAAAAAAGCTTTATACCGAAAGGATCGGACTTATTTGAGGGCTTCTGTATCTTTTACAACAGCTATACGGAGAGGTAAAATTCTATTGTTTTAAGGAGTTAGATAATGAAAATACTGATAACGGGTGGGGCTGGCTATATTGGTTCTCACGTTTTAAACCTCTGTGGCCAAGCTGAGCATGAAATTGTGGTTCTGGATAATCTTTCTACTGGCAGGAAGGCATCGATTCTCTACGGTCGGCATGCTGAGTTCTCTATTGAGGAAACTGAGAAGCTTGATGGTCTTTTTGAAAAAGAGAGCTTTCAGGTCGTCATTCACTTTGCGGGCTCCATAGTCGTTCCTGAATCTGTTATCGATCCAATTAAGTATTACGAAAATAATACTTTAAATTCTTTAAGCATGATTAAGATGTGTTTGAAGTATAAGGTAAAGAACTTTATTTTTAGTTCTACTGCTGCAGTATACGGCGACTCGGCTACGGATGGGATATGTGAAGAAGGCAATCCTATCTCTCCCCTGAACCCTTATGGACACTCAAAGTATATGACAGAGTTAATGCTGGAAAGTACTGCTCTTGCTCATGATTTTAACTATGTTGCTCTAAGGTACTTCAATGTCGCGGGTGCAAACGTTGATTTAAAGATAGGTCAGTGTACTCCTAATGCTACTCATCTTATAAAGATTGCTTGTGAGTGCGCCACAGGTAAGAGAAATGAGATGGAGGTGTTTGGAACTGACTACGATACTCCTGATGGAACATGTATCAGGGATTATATTCATATTGATGATCTTGCAGGAGCTCATATTCAGGCACTTGATTTCTTAATTAATGAGAAGAAGTCAATTGCTGTTAATTGCGGCTATGGAAATGGTTTCTCAGTTCTAGAAGTAATCAAGGCAGTAAAAGAGGTTTCTGGAGTAGACTTCAAAGTGAAAATGAGTGCTCGCAGAGCAGGGGACGCGGCTAAGTTGATTAGTCGAGCTGAGAAGATAAAGGAAGTCTTTGGCTGGAAGCCTAAATATCAAGACCTGAATATTATTGTTCGCACGGCCTTAGAGTGGGAGAAAATTCTTGCAAGGTGATATCGTTGATATCCAGCTTTTGGTACAAGCTGCCAAGAAAGCGGGAAAAGAAATTCTTAAATATTATAGAAAAATTGATAACAAAGATGTTGAAGTTAAATGTGATAAGTCCCCTGTTACTGCTGCAGACTATGCTGCTGATAGGATGATTGATAAGTCTTTACAGGAGGCTTACCCAAATATCCCAAGACTTTCTGAGGAAAGCGATGCGGATATTTTTAAGCAAAGACTTCAATGGAGCACCTATTTTTTGATCGATCCTCTCGACGGGACTAAGGAGTTTATCAGGGGAAGTGAAGAATTTACCGTTAACATTGCCTTAATTGATAAAAATGAAAGTGTCATGGGTGTGATTTATCAGCCAGTTACTGACACTCTTTACTATGGTGATCTACGAGAGAGTTATAAAGAATTTAAGGGTGAGAAAGTAAGGTTGCCTTGTGAGGCTTATATTTTAGGAAAGGTTAGGGTGGTCTCATCGAAATCACATAAAAATCAAGAGACAGAAAACTACATTAGTAACTTAAGAACTAAGTTTGAGGTAGAGGCACTTTGCTTTGGTTCAAGTTTAAAAATATGTAAAGTTGCTGAGGGGGTCGCAGATATAAACCCTCGATTGGGAGGGACATCCGAATGGGATATTGCGGCCGGACATGCAATACTACGCGGAGCTCGTGGAGATATCGTTCTTCTCGGTGGAAAGAAAAGAGTTCGTTATAACAAAGAGGATCTTATAAATCCTTTTTACGAAGCTAAGAGGGCCGAGCTACTTTAACTCTAGAGTTTTAGTGAGTCTAAAAACTCTCTTATCTTGTTAACTTCACTCGTTTTTAATCGAGAACCGCCTATCGGCATTAGGGGACCCATTTCTGTACCAGAGATTCTTTTAATTAGTGGGCTATTAGAGATATCACTAAGGTCTATGACTTTATCGGCAACGGGTTGATTGACAGCATCTTGAGAATTACCCTCAAACCAATCGTGGCAGCCGATACAGGATTGGCTAAAAGTTTCTGTAGTGAGCTTTTCGAATTCTCTTTTTTGATCTGAGTTTAGTTTAACTTCTTGTGGACGAGTAGTATCAGTATCGGCAGTTGAAGCATTACCTTTTGAGAAGATCAGTACAGTCTTATTTTTGTCTTCGACAACCCAAATATTTCCACTAGTATCAATCGTCATTCCCACTGGTGCTCCTTTTGGAGTCAAGCCACTTTCTGCGGTCCAATTGGTCACAAGCTCTTTTCTCGTTTCTTCTAGAGGTAAGCCTTCTAGAGATAGATCTAGTGATACTATTCGATGGCCTGTTTCACGATACCCGTGAAGATAAACAATAAGTTTACCATTAAGTTCTGGAAACATTTCTCCTTGATAGAAAAGCATATCTAGTGGAGCAGAGTGTGCAGGTAGGTGGGCAACTGGTGAAGTGAAGTTATCACAATTCTTAGGTAAGTTTCTATTGAAGAAAGTTCTTTTATATTTAGGGTTAAGCAGTCCATTTTCGTAGCAATAAGGCCAGCCGTAATGCTTTCCTTCACTTATAAGGTTAATTTCTTCCATGGGAGTTTCAAGTGCTTTGAAATCCATTCCATTCTCGCCTTGAAAGAGTTGCTGTGTTTCAGGGTGAATGGCTAATGCCATTGATTTTCTCAATCCTCTTGCAAGAACTTGGTAGGTTTTATAATTAGAATTCTTTGTATATTTTCGAAGAACAGCTTCTGGATTGTTTCCTTCGCTTTCAGGGCATGGGAATTGTGGTTTTTTATTGTCGTCTAGGCATTGATCACTCGGTGCACCAGCATTGACTATGAGATCCTCATTTTGATCAAAGATAAAGTGAGTAAGCGGGTGTTTTCCTTCAACAGGAAGATCGTTAATAACGACTTCTTTTTGGGGATTATCTATATTTGGGTCAAATCTAAATATAGTTCCTCTTGTTCCAATATAGACAAGATTGTCCGGACCCATTGCTAGGCCATGAGCATGATCAATTTTAGAAAATATTTTATCTAAATTTTTACTGCTAGGGTTGAGTTTCCAAACCATTCCAGTGTCTTTTGCCCACCCTTTCATATCAGTAATGATTAAATCTCCATTCGCTAAAAAGAGGATTCTTCTGAGTCTTTTAAGTCCATCAGCTTCGCTAATAACTAAGCCGACACAGTGATCCTTCTCGGTCTTTAGGCTAACCTTAGGCTAACCTTAGGGTAGCCAGCGCAGAGAGATTCAGTATTTATTTGATAGCCTCCAATTGTCTTTAATTCGGCATATCCAGATAAAGTGATAACAAAAAGTGAGGTCGCAAGAGTCATTTTATTTTTCATAGGCTTAATATGAACTAATAAAGCTGCTTTTTACTTATTGGGGAATCTTTTACAGGTTGCTGTCACCTTTCTGGCAGGTTGATCTCTTTTAACTTGCAAGAATACGAATATTTTCAGACACTTAGGGCTATGGAGAGTTACAAGCCTATATCTTTAAAGTTAACATATGCGGGCCTAATCGTACTCGCCTTAGGAATTTTCACTTCGGTGAGTTTTTCAGCCTTAAGTCATATTCTTCTTATCGGACCAGGTCTTTTCATCTTTTTTAAGGCAATTCAAAAAAGAAACTTTGAGGCTCCACTTCACTGGTGGGCGTTGGTTTTACTCACAGTAGTATGCTGGCTTTCAGTCCTTGCTAATTGGTCCGAAATTGAAGAGCCATTTCGTCACCTCCTCAAAACAAAGTACTTTATTATAGCACTTCTCTCTTTTTTTAGCTTTGCGGATTTAAAAGAGAGCTTTTTGACTTCAGATCGAAAAGAGCTTTTGTTAAAGCTCTTTTTGCTTGCGACTACTGTTGCAACTATTTCTGGCCTAATAGGTTTGTGGAGTGGGTTTAATCCTCTCAAGTTCAAGCATGCTTGTCATGCTACACGAGCTTGTGGTCTCTACGGAATGTATATGACCTATGGCTATGGCATTAGTCTATTTATGGTTCTACTGACGGGCTTGATCACCTTTCGAAAGCGCCTTGAAATCAAATTACATCAAAACTGGCTTCTTCTCTGTTGGGCGATAAATCTTTTAGGACTGATTTTCTCGTTTGCTCGAGGAGGTTGGCTTGGCTTTTTAGGAGCGGTTCCCTTTCTCTTTTATAAAGATCACAAAAAAACGTTCACTGCCATTGTGGCGGTTTGTTTTTTAACTTTAGGCGGGGCTTTCATCTTTAGTAATAAGGTTCAGGATGTTTTTACAAAAAGACAAGGATCTAATCAACAGCGTCTTGATTTCTTTAAAGCTGCTTACAGAGCATTCGAAGAAAAACCAATGCTTGGCTTTGGTTACAGAAACTTTGAAGCAAATAGTAAAAAAATAAAAAAGCGTCACGGAATCGGCAGTGAATTCTTTGGGGGTCATGCTCATAATAATGCGCTTGAGCACCTGGCTAGTACTGGCGCACTCGGCTTCTTCGCCTTTATTTTCTTTGTCTTGTCATGGCTCAGGTATACCTACAAAGAGCCTGTTCTATTCGCCTTTGTTATGAGCTTCTCTATTTCTGGTCTTTTCCAATACACATTTGGAGATGGTGAAAATCTCTTTTTAATTTTAGGGATATTCAGCTTATTTTGAAAAAAATTGGAATTTCTTTACTCTTTATTTTATTACTCATTCCTCAGTTTCTGAGGCTCGCTGACTTTGAAGCAAGAGAAAATGATAGTAGGCTCTATACTCATTTTGTTAAGCAGCTAAGTGAGAAACCTATTCATAAAGTCATTGGCTTAGAATGGCAAAATATGTCGCCCTATCAGGATCCAACGAACCTATATGTCAGAGATCATCTTGTGGGCCAATTTATTCCTTCTGTTATTTTAACTAAACTTGGATGGGATTGGCGTTACGCTCACTATACGGTCAACCAGCTGTATCGGTTCTTTATTCCATGGCTATTTTTTATTATTTTTTCTCGCTTTGCTAGTAAGCAGGCCTCTCTTCTCGTTCTTGCATCCGCTCATTTAAATCCGATGGCCCTAAATTACGGATTAAGGGCTAACCAAGAACAGCCCTTGGTTTTTGCCCTCGCACTTGCCCTCTGGGGCTACTTCAATCTAGAGAAGCTGAAGGGAGTAAGTGCTCTCTATTTAGGATCAGCCTTTGCGTTTTGGGTAAAGGGTTTAGCAGGACTTTCTTTTTTTCCTTTTTGGGGACTCCATTCGCTGCTAAATTGGAAAAGCCGTCCCAAGCAACTCATTTACCTTATTGGCTTGGCTTTCTTTTTAGTACTTAGTGCTCTCTTTTACGAGCAGTGGTTTAGTGCTGTAACAGGGTTTCCATTTTGGGAGGCCTATTGCAAAATTCAAGTTTTTGGAAGACGTTCTACTGAAGATGTTATTGCCTTTAGTTCTATAGGTTATTACCTTGTTCGGACAATGAGCTACTCTCTTCCATGGTCTATTGGCTTACTTTTCTTTTTCAAAAATAAAGTAACAAGAGATGAAAAAGAGATGATTTCCCTACTTGGAATAATTAGCGTGGGTGTTGTTCTTATTTTTGGCTACTTTGGTAGAAGAGCGAGCCGTTATATATTTCCCATTTACTACTTCCTCGCTGCTTTAGGTGCTCTTGGTGTTTCAAAGAAGTGGAAAAAAAATATAACCTTGGATGGGCTAAACCTACATCTTATACTCTTTTGGGGTATATTTCTTATTCAATTCTTAGTTTATTGCTACAAGGGTAAGACCTATACCGTTTAGTTCAGAGAGTGGATATTCCGTTAGCCCAAAGAAGAAACTCCATTCTTTTTTCAGTTGACCAAGGTCTTGCACTAGAGTTTTTCATTCCTCTTGGAATGTTTTTAGAGAGTCCAATTTTTTTAAAGAAGCTAGGCTCCAAACTTAGGCTAGATGGTTTCTTTTCGCTGACGATGAAAACTTCTTTTGCCAGAACTTTTGCTTTAAAGTCCTCATTAATTCTATTGTGAGGATCATGGATCGATACCGTTTGTGAGGAGGGGGCTTGAAAGGTATCTTTAAAGCGCTCTATTCTCTCCTTCATCCATTTTGGATGGGGTCCTAGGTAACTTAGGGTTTCAGTTTTATTAAAGTCTCGCTCTTCTCTTGCTTTATACTTTTTATACTTCTCTCTCGGTCGAATCATCTTTATAAGAAGTTCTTGTTTCGCTTCTCGCTTATCTTTATCTCTGACATGACCATAGTGATAAATATGAACATCACTTTCAAATACTTTTTGATAACCTTTAAATCCTTGAGCATCGCCATACGATTCTATACCGGCGTTGAGCTTTATAGCTCTTATTTCTTGGGGGTACCATCTTTTTGATATTGCAACTTCGTTGTGACTTAGCCAAAAGTGATAGTAGCGAAAGCGAATAGCATCGCATCCTTGGTCTTGAGCTTTTTGAATATCTACTCTTATTTTTTCAAAATCATTTTCATGTATGAGCTCATCTGTTTGGAGATAGAAGCCCCAAGCATTTTTTTCCTCGATCTTGAGTTCTTCAAGATGCTTAAGAGCAATATTAGTTTGTTGGGATAGTATCTTACCGCCATCGCCCATGAGATACATGTCCCAAGTCGTAGGGATACTTGCTAGCTTGTCGTATTTTGCGACTTCCAGCTCGGTGCCATCTTCGGAGTCTCCAAGAGCTATTACAGAGTGTTTACACATCTGAGTGAGAGCATTTAAGCATTCTCTAAAAGGATAGTCATATTTAATCCCATTTCGCAAAAGGGTGAATCCATATATATTAATAGGCATTTTTATTTATAAATCCTTTAAAAATAGTTAAAAACAAGATTTTTATATCCAGCCAGGGACTCCAGTTTTTTATATAGTAGATGTCGCACTCTATTCTTTTACTCAAGTCTGTATCGCCTCTCCACCCATTAACTTGTGCCCAGCCTGTCATACCTGGTTTCATTTTATGCTTGAGCATATAGCCTGGTATCTCATGCCTAAACTGTTCTACAAAGTAGGGCTGCTCGGGTCTGGGGCCAACCAAACTCATGTCTCCTAAGATTACGTTAAAGAGCTGAGGGAGCTCATCGAGACTGGTCTTTCTAATGAAGTCGCCAAATTTAGTTTTTCTAGGGTTATCTTGATTAGACCATTCGGTTTTGTCCTCGTCTCCCTCGGCCTGTCTCATAGAGCGAAATTTCCACATGGTAAAGTCTGCTCCATCTAGTCCCGTGCGTTTTTGCCCAAATAGTAAGGGGCCTGGGCTTGAAATTTTCACACCAATAGCAAGGAGCAAAAGAATAGGAGAGATGATAAGTGCCCCGAGAAGTGCTCCGAAAAAATCAAGTAGCCTTTTGCCTAATAACTCAAGAGTGTGAAAATCAGGCTGATTCACTGAAAGTACCGGGATGCCTCCGAAGTCTTCTATTTGGTGACCAATCATCGAATAGGAGAGGTCTGGCAGTAGTTGAATGGGGACAACATCGTTGTAGTGCTTAGAAATAAATTTTTGCGCTTGATTAGCCTTGTCGCCCTCATATGAGATAATGATTGAGTCAGGCTTTTGTGAAGAGGTAAGTTCTTCATAAGGCACAATTATTTCTTTAATCTTAAAGTCTTTATTTTTTCCTTCTGAGTCAATCCATCCTAAAAAACGAATCCCACTATCCTTGTATGCTTTTGCTGTATGAATATATTCGCTTAATAATGAGGAGTTTCCGATGAGAAGGATATGCCGTAAATTGTGTCCTTGGTGTCTTAAATGACGTAAGAAATTTCTAATTACCAATCGTATCGTGACGAGCATTATGCTTGATATCATCCAATAGATTAAGATAGTAAGACGTGAAATTCTCTCCTCACTTGTGAAATAAAGGAGAATAATCAAGGCTATCACTGCAAAAAAGTTTCCTCTCAAAACACTAAATATTTCTTTGTACCTGTTTGAGAATCGCAGCGACTTATATAAATCAGCCCGATAGAAACTATATAGGGAAGCAACGACCAAAAAAGGCGCTATCTTCAAAAAGTCGAGTTCAAGGCCCTGCTGCGCTCCGCGCATTAGTTTGAATCTAATATAGAAAGCCATAAACCATGAAGCTAAGACGATTAAGGAATCGCACAATTTTTGGAAGGGTGAAAAAAGAAAAACTATTTTACTAAGCATATGAGGGCTTTTTTTACAGTCGTTTCAGCACGAAGGTTTCTAATGCTTAAGTATAGATCAATATAGATCAAAAATTAATACTTAAAGAAATATTACAAGTTAGAACAGGCCAAATTTTAAAGGTTTAGGACATTTTATTTTAGGGTCGCGCAAGTATTCGTTGAGCCTGATCAAGGTCTTCTTTAGTATCAACATCAATAGAATCATTTTGGGGCATTTCGTAATAACCGGTGTTTGAGCCGTAAAAGCTATCTCTAAATTCTAAAGAGTCAGTGATATAGATGGCTCCATTTGGATAGTAAAGCCTAGGCAGCTTTTGGCGTTGTTGAATTTGATTTTGTAAAATAAATCTTACCTGACCATTGTCGCTCTCCTTGAGAATCCAACCGGCTTTTTCAGGAGCTCGACAGACTGAAATTAAGGTATCAAAAGAGTTTTTTTCATATTTCTCAATAGCTTCTTGAATATGCTCAGGTTTTCTACAAGGAGAAGTTGCTTGCAGTAAGACAAGATGACTGTACTTCTCTTTGAGGCAACTTAAGGCATGGTGAATAACTTCAGCAACTGTGCTGCTGTCCTGCGCGTGAGATTTAGGTCTTATAAAAGGTACTTCACAACCGGCACTTATCGCTGCATTCGCTATTTTCTCGTCATCGGTGGAGAGGATGATTCTATCAAAGCAATTTGAACTTTGTGCAGCTTCAATAGTCCAATTGATCAAAGGCTTTCCAGCACAGGGCAGTACGTTTTTAAGCGGAAGACCTTTGGATCCTCCACGAGCAATAATTAATCCTAGGTAAGTATTTTTATTCATAGCTTAAGAGCTTGTTCTGTATGTTCGAGATCTTCTCTGTTAATAAAAACCTAATTCTTAGCATATCGTTTTAGCCTATCAAAGACTCTCTGTAGGAGTCTTTGTATTTTGCTTCTTATTAATATTAAGCTTAATTTAAGCCTTTGTAAGTTTTGAGTGCTTCTTTCTGCGTGATTGCTTCATCAGCTTTTCTGCCAAGAAAGTAAGAGCCAGAGCTTGAGTCGTAGGCTCCTTCTTTAGAGAGGATGTAGGCAAAAGGCTTTAAGATTAATCCGGCCGTAACTCCAGCGATCTTCGCGACAAAGCGGCTTCTGGTTAGGCTCCAAATGAAATACCTAAATGACCATGTCAGTCCATCTTCAGCTGTCTTTAATGGGCCAATAGATACTTCACTGAATTTCTTGAATAGATACCTATGGCCTACTACAGTGAATCTTGTGAAGTCATACGCGCCTTCATGAACTTGTTGAATGAAGGGAATTTCAGAGTAGATTACACCATCTGGTTTAAGAGTTCTGTGAATCTCCTCAGTAACTCTCACTGGGTCAGCCACGTGCTCTAATACCGCTTGAATCCAGATTCCTTCAAAGCTTTGATCTTTAAATGGAAGATAGTGTCCATCACTTATTAGGTCGGTGTACTTAGAGATGTAAATGTCACAGCTTGTTAGCTCTAGCTGATCACCATAAAGTTGTTCTGCTCCGCTGCCAATTTCTCCACCACCAATAATGAGAACTTTTGCCTTAGTCCCTTTTTGATTAATTAGCCTCATAAAAGTAGAACAATTTTTTTTTGTAATTTTATTTTCGCCGATAAGAAACTTTCTTATTTTGAGCAGCAGAGTATTTTCTTGTCTCGGAATCGCGCCTTTTACTTGAGTGCTATCAAAGACGGTATCGGTATTGAGCTCCGAAATAAGGATGGGGATCTCGTCAATTAATTTAAAAGCATTTGTCGGCGATGAGTGAATACAGGTCTTGCTCGCGCAAAGAAGGCCTTCCTTTGAAGATATAAACTCCACTTTTTTCTCACATGGACATCGCAGAGTCGACTTATTCAGCATAAACTAGTGCCTCACATCCTTTCTAAGGATAACTTTGATAAATGTTAAATATATAATTTTTATGTCCAGAGCATATGATTTTCTTTCGTAATACTCCCTATCCAGGCGAACTTTCTGCGCAATAGATATTTCGTCCCTACCATTCACCTGTGCCCAGCCTGTTACTCCAGGTTTGAGCTCATGAACGAGTGCCTTTGTTCTTTGCTCAATTAAATCGTCCTGATTAAAGAGAGCAGGCCTTGGACCGACGAAAACCATATCTCCTTTGATTATAGATAAAAGCTGAGGAAGTTCGTCCAAACTGGTTTTTCTCAGAAAGTTACCTAAAGGGGGTATATGGCTATCCGAGTCCTTTAAAAGGTGAGTTGCAACGACTGGTGTTCCGAAGCGCATTGATCTAAATTTGGGCATACTAAAGTTTTTATTACTCTTTCCGACTCTCTCGGACCAGTAAAGAACAGGTCCTGGATCGAGCCATTTAATGAAAAGGTAAATGAGGATAAAGATTGGCAGAGTCAAGATGAATAGTATCAGAGCAATTATCTTGTTGAGCATATTTATTGAACAGTCCCTCTTTCTTCTGATATTTTCTCAGTTAGAAAGGGCTTATACTCTGGAACCATTTTTGATAAAACTTGAATGAAGTCATTACGTAAACTGAGGTGACTTAAAGATTTAAGCTCGCTTAAGCTCGATGAAAAATTTTCGGGGACAGCTCTGGCTCGTGAAACAAGAACTTTTGGGTGATTGGTTTCTAGTAGAGACTCTTGGTCCATGAGAGGTTCTTCAAAAAGTTTCTCACCGGGTCTTAAACCCGTGACATTTATTATGATATCAATGTCTTCTTGAAGTCCGGCAAGCGAGATCATTTCTTTGGCCAGTTCTATTATTTTGACGGGTTCTCCCATGTCGAGCACGAAGATTTCTCCTCCTACTCCCATGGCTCCCGCTTGAAGGACAAGCCTAGATGCCTCTGGAATAGACATAAAGTAGCGAGTAATGTCGTCGTGTGTGACCGTTAGGGGACCACCTTTTTTAATCTGCTCACGGAATAGTGGAATAACAGAGCCACTACTCCCTAAAACATTTCCAAACCTTACTGTCATTAGTTTAGTACTGTGTTCTGGAGATTTAAGGTCTTGGATGACCTGTTCAGCTACTCTCTTGGTCGTTCCCATAATATTAGTAGGGTTGACTGCCTTGTCTGTGGAGATAAGGACAAATCTTTCGACTCCATTTCTTATACATGATTTTGCAACAATTTCTGTTCCTACAACATTGGTGTTAGTTGATTGATAGGGATTAAACTCCATAAGGGGGACATGCTTATAGGCAGCAGCATGAAAGACAGCATCGGGCCTCTCTCCCGCTATTATACTCTCAATAAAAAGCTTATCTCTAACATCTCCAACGATTGTATGTAGATTAATTTCAGGGAACTTTGCTCTTATATTTCTATCAAGTTCGTAGCAGTTATATTCAGAGATATCGATAGCTATAAGATGACTAGGTTTGAAGTAAGCTAGCTGCTCACATATTTCAGAGCCAATAGATCCGCCAGCTCCAGTGACGAGGACTTTTTTAGATTCAAGCATGTGCGAAAGAGTGGCCTTCTCTATCGAGACCTCTTCTCTTCCGAGCAAATCTTCAATTTTAATTCGTTCTAAATTTTGCATCATAAAATCACCATCGAGCATTTTTGACATACTAGGTAGAACTTTGATTTGAAGATTAAAAGGTTTTAATTTCTGGTAGATTTTTCTAATCGCTTTACTATCAGCACTGGGTATCGCGATATATACTTTTTTAACATTAGTCTTTTCAATGATCTGAGGAAGGTCTGAGATTTTTCCTAGAACGGGAACGCCATGGATAGATCTATTTTTAAAGGCTGATGAATCATCTACAAAACCTATAACTTGCAAATTGAGCTTTACATTTTTGCGTATTTCTCTAAATAGCTTTTCCCCACCATTTCCTGCGCCAATAATAAGAAGTTTATGCCTGCCCTGCGTAGCATTTCTCCCGTACTCATGACTATCTCGTACAATTCTATAAATCAGCCTTCCACCACCCATTAGCACGATAAGCAGGATGAGTTGAAGTAGGAGAAGTGAGCGAGGAACAAAGTCTAATCTGAATATCAAATAAAAGGCTCCGTAAGAGCCACCAGTTGCATAAATGGCACTCTTTATAACTCTGATAAGGTCAGGCGTACTTGAATATCGCCAGACTCCTCGATAAACCCCCGATAAATAAAAAATAGGAAGCTGCAAGAAAGGCGTGAGGGCAAAGAGGCGCAAGAGTACTTTGTTCATTTCGGGGTCAGTAGGAAGCCCATCAAATCGCAGCAAAATGGCAAGACAAAGCGCTAGCATCGACATCAAGAGGTCGTGGATAATCGCGATGAGAAGTTTTTGAATATTGCCTACACTTTGAAAACGGATCATCCTAAATTGTCCACCAATCTATTGTTTCATCATGATAAATGAAAAACCAGTATATCGACTATATAATGCATTGAATAGCCTTTGGGCAAATGTAATGGTACTTTAGCGTCTTTTATAGCCAATAGATGGAGAGCTTGGGAATGGCTTTTAGAGCACTTTTATTGACTTCAGACTCTTTGAGACATGCTTGCTTTGTTGCTGAGTGTCGTAATGTTTTTGAAATCGTTGACGTTATTTGCCAGAAGAAAAGAAATTACTATTCGAAAGCTAGGCAAGAGTCGCATGTTGTTAGAGATCACTTTGCGCGGATTAGCGAATATGAAGGTCGGTATTTTAAAAACTATCAACTATCTAATATTATTAGTGTTGATGATATAAATGATCCAGAGCTGGCTAAAAAGTACGAGGGTAAGGTTGATGTCGTTCTCTTATACGGAACTTCAATCTTAAAAGACTGCTGGCTTGATAGCTTCAACTCTATTGTTAATTTACATTTGGGCTTATCTCCGATGTATAAAGGAGCAGCAACGCTCTTTTGGCCATTTTTGGATGATCGCCTTGAGAGCTTAGGTACAACTATTCATCTTGCTACTTCTTCTGTAGATGCCGGGGATATCATTGAAACGATAACCCCGGATTGGAGCGGTGCAAAGATAAATTACTATGACAGCACAACGGCGCTTATTCTAAAATCGTTGAGAATATATCCCCATGTGGTATTGAAGTATCTCAACAAGGAAATTGTTCCCGTGCCTCAAGATGGGAGCCTGAACTTGAGAATCTCGACTAAAAAAGACTTTGATGAGGGTTCATTGGTGAGAGTTCTTGAGAAGTATTACTTAGCGAAAACGGATTTGGTATGAAGTTATTAGTCGTAAATTTTCACTATTATAGAGAAAAGACTTATGGATCTGGTATTTACCCGACTTCACGTAAGCAACTCTTGAGTCAAGTTGATCTCATTCATAAAAATGGATACCAGTTCTGCTCTCTTGCAGAATTGATTGCATTGAAAAAAAATAGCTCTATAGATGACAAAAAATATTGTCTTCTTACCTTTGATGATGGACTGAAAGAGCAATTAGAGGCTTTTAGTGATCTCAAAAAACTAGGATTACCTAGTCATTACTTCGTTTGTTCACGCCCCTATATTGAAAAAGATTTTTTAGATGTCCATAAGCTGCACTTGATAAAAACTAAGGTTTCAGACGGTAAGCTTCATGAGCTTATGTTGAATAACAAGATTTTCTTAGAGTTTGATTTTAACTTGGAGTTATTAAAAGTTCAGTATCGGTATGATTCTCTTAAATCTGCTAAGGTCAAATATTTTATTAATTTTGGATTGAACGCCATTGAGAGGCGAATTCTTCTAGATTCTCTTTTTGAAACGGCAGTGGGTAACATGGCCTCAGCTTTGAAAGACTTTTACCTTTCAAAAGATGATATTCAACTTCTTGATAGTGATGGTTTTGTTGGTCTTCATAGTCATTCTCATGATTCCCTGGGGACTCTCTCACTAGAGCAGTCTTTAGAGGAAATTCAAAAGAATAAGTCGTTTTTGGATAGTGTTGGGTGTTCGAAGATCAAGTCGTTTAGCTACCCATACGGCGGTAAATCTGCAGTAAGAAATGACCTAGATGAATCCTTAACGCTTATGGGTGTTGAGTTTGCTTTTACGATGGAGAGAAAACTAAATCTCGATTTGAGCAGTCCTTTGACTCTTGGCCGTTTTGACACGAATGATGTTTTTGGGGGAAGAAATTTTGATAATAGTAAGCATGCTTTAGGTGGTATTACCCTCTAGTTCAAGGAATTTATGAATAAGAAATGTTTTGTTATTGCTGATGTGGCCCAAGCTCATGATGGGAGTTTAGGGTTTGCTCATGCATTCATTGATGCCGTTGCAGAAACTGGTGCTGACTGTGTAAAATTTCAGACCCATATTGCTGCCGAGGAAAGTACTCCTGGAGAACCATGGAGGGTAAAGTTTAGTCCTCAAGATGATACTCGCTTTGAGTATTGGCAGAGAATGGAATTTACTGAGCCTCAGTGGATTGGACTCAAAGAACACGCTGAAGACAAGGGCTTAGAGTTCATGAGTTCACCTTTTTCTTTCAAAGCATTTGATTTTTTGAAAAGCATTGGTGTGAAGAAGTGGAAAATTGCTTCTGGTGAAACTACAAATACTCCCTTGTTGGATAAAATTATAGAAACAGGTGACGAGGTCATTATATCGAGCGGAATGAGTAAGGTTTCTGAAATCGATTCTGTGATAAAAAGAATAAGAAAGCATCATGAGAACTATTCTTTGATGCAATGTACTTCAATGTATCCCTGCCCACCAGAGTTTGTTGGTATAAATGTTTTGGACTTTTACCAAAAGAGGTACAATTGTAAAGTAGGCTTGTCAGATCATTCCGGAACTATTTTTCCAGGAATAGCGGCTGCCTCAATGGGAGCTGAACTACTAGAGGTCCACATCACTTTATCTAAGAGGATGTACGGGCCTGACGTCAGTTCTTCTTTAGAAACAAATGAGTTAAAGCTTCTTGTTGATGGCGTACGCTTTTTTGAAAAAGCGCTTTCTAATCCTGTCGATAAAGATCAAATGGCTGATAAACTTCAAGATCTTAGAAATATATTTCAAAAAAGTATTGTTGCAAGAGTGGATATTTCTGAAGGGGAGAGCCTCTGCGAAAAGAATATCACTTTGAAGAAGCCTGGTACTGGAATTCCTGCGGCAAAGTATCATGAGCTGCTTGGAAAGACGGCATCGCGAATAATAAAAAAAGATGAATTGATTGTTCCTGAAGACTTTCGGTGAGGTTTAAGTGGTAAGAAAAGTATGTGTCGTTGTAACGGCTAGACCCAGCTATAGTCGAATAAAAACGGCATTGAAAGCAATCGATGATCACCCCGAACTCGATTTACAGCTTGTTTTAGCCGCTTCAGCGCTTTTAAATACTTATGGAGAAGTCTCCAAAATAATTGAATCAGATGGATTTCGAGTATCTTATAGAGCTCATACTATTGTCGCTGGTCAGAATTTGAACTCGATGGCCAAAACTTGTGGTTTAGGGACAATCGAGATGACAAGTGCCTTTGAAAACTTACAGCCCGACTGCGTAGTAACTATAGCTGATAGATACGAAACGATGTCAACGGCCCTAGCTGCTGCTTATATGAATATACCATTAGTTCATATTCAGGGAGGCGAGGTCACGGGCTCAATTGATGAGAAGGTCCGGCATGCGATAACAAAACTCGCCGATATTCACCTCGTTTCCAACGACCTGGCTAAACAGAGAGTCTTAAAAATGGGAGAAAATGAAGATCAAGTATTTGATCTTGGTTGCCCTTCCATCGATATAGCAGCAAATATATTAAAAGATCCAAGTTTAAATTTCGACCCTATAGCTAAGTATGGTGGAGTAGGTGCAAACTTTGACTATTCTGATGGCTATTTAGTTGTCATGCAACATCCTGTTACGACAGAGTATGAAGAAGCTAGAGAGCAGGTTGCTCAGACCCTAAGAGCTGTTGAGAAAACAGGGATCCCTACATTTTGGTTTTGGCCTAATGTAGATGCAGGATCAGACGGAACGTCTAATGGTATTCGATCGTTTCGAGAAAAAGGTAATACAGATAATTTTCATTTTATTAAAAATGCTCACCCAGAGGACTTTCTTAAACTTCTTTATAATAGTAAGGGAATTATTGGAAATAGTTCAGTTGCAATTCGAGAGTGCTCCTTCTTAGGGGTGCCTGCCGTAAATATCGGCTCGAGGCAGTCGGGCAGACAGCGTGGCATAAATGTTGTTGACGTAGAGTCTGAAGCAGATCAAATCTATAATGGTATTCAAAAGATTTTTAATATCAAAAGTCGAGAAGGCGAGAATATCTATGGTGATGGTCAATCAGGCAAAAGAATTGCAGACCTTCTTGCAGAGGTCAAATTGACCTTTCAGAAAAAACTAACTTACTAGAGGTTATGATGAAGATTCTTGCTATTATTCCAGCTCGAGGTGGTTCTAAGGGCGTGCCTCGTAAGAATATTAAATTGATGAATGGGAAGCCGTTGCTTGCATATACTGCAGAGGTTGCACTAGAAGCTAAGGATCTTTTTCATAAAATTATAGTAAGTACTGAGGATGAGGAGATTGCTGAAGTTGCGAAAGTCCTTGGATTAGAGGTTCCCTTTTTAAGGCCTCAAGAATACGCCTCTGATCATTCAGCATCCGTAGAGCTTGTTAGGCATGCCGTTTTAAAACTAGAAGAGCTTGAGGGAGAGAAGTATGATGCAGTCATGCTTCTTCAACCAACAAATCCTCTAAGGATTAAAGAAGATATTGTAAAATCACTAGAGATTTTTAAAAATACTAAAACAGATTCTGTTATCTCTGTTGGGAGGGCCATTTCTAATCACCCTGCCTATATGAAGAAAATAGATGAAAATGGCTACCTAGGGCCTTACTCTATCTGCGAAGTTGAGGGAACAAGACGCCAAGATTTTAAGCCCTATGCCTATTTTCGAGATGGTGCCGTTTATTTGACCAAAAGAGATGTTATCGTTAATAGCAACTCTCTTTGGGGAAAAACGATCACGCCTTATGTGATTCCTGAAGAGCGAAGTGTTGGGATAGACACTATGATTGACTGGCATCTTTGTGAAATACTACTTAAGCAAGCTCAATAAGTTCTCGGTAGCGGTTAATTATTTTACTTTTTTCAAACTTTGACAAAGCAATAGAGCGAATCCTTTTTGGATCAAACTTCTTTTGATCAAAGTTAATAAGTACCTTAACTAACTCTTCTATATTGTTATGTTCTACAAGAATACCTAGACTTTCAGTCGTTAATATTTCAGCAATCCCCCCCGGTGAGTTGTAGGAGATGACCGGCTTTCCAATAGATAGACTCTCGAGCATTGCATTTGGGAATCCTTCATATCGAGATGTCATAATGAGCGCATCCAGGTCAATGCATAGATTTATGGGATTCGGATAAAAGCCTTTGAAGTGAACTTTATTTTCTATATTTAAGTCCTGACAAAGTTTGTGCAGGTTTTCGCTCTCCTGCCCATCACCGTAAATCGTTAATTCTATCTTTCTCTTTTTCTTTACTTGTGCCAGTGCTTTAAGCATGTGGTCTATTTGTTTTACACTGTTTAGGCGCGCAATAGTAAAAAGCTTTAATCTATCGGTTTCGATTACTGAAGGAGACAAGCTTTTTGAGGGTACGTAATTATTGATAACAGTATTTTTAAATTGCGAATTAAAGTATTTTAAGTGGTCTTGTTTCATAAAATTGGACTGAAATATTACCTTCTCAAAGAGGGGATACAGGTAGTTGGAAACAATTTTAGGAATTTTTTTCTCTTTTCCTTCATTGTACTGCATCGATGGGATAAGAGTTTCACGAGCATAGAAGATTGTTTTCCTAAAGAGCGGAATGAGTAGGGCCACGACCATATTTACTTGAATCAGTGTACTAAAGACCACATCTGGTTTTTCTTTTACTAAAGTAGTAAAGAGACTGGGGATTGATGTCAACGCTCGTTTGGCATCGTATCGAATGACCCTCAGATCAATTGGCAACTGCATTTCATCTTTCGTCTGAGTGAGAGAAATCAGAGTGATGTTATATTCCTCATTTAATTCACTTGCGAGCCTACTAAAAAACAGCTCAGCCCCGCTTGGAGACAACGAAGGAATAATGAAAAATACTTTTTTCTTTTTTATAAGCCCCATTTCCTCTTCCAGTTAATATAGATGAATAGTAGCCATAACTTGTGGGGATTTATTTTATCTGGTGTTTCGAAGAAGGAGCTTTTTATCTTTAGTACCTGTTCATGGTCTAGCTCTGGAAAGTCTTTTAAGGTCACAGGGGTAATGAGTTTCTCGATTTGAGCTCTCATTGGTCCACACATCCATTTTCTTAAAGGTACTGAAAATCCTTTTTTAGGTCGATTAAGAAGATCTTCAGGGATAAGCTTATGAACGATATCTTTAATGATCGACTTGCCTCCATTATTGGAGTACAGCATATCAATAGGAAGCTTAGTCGCATATTCAATAATTTTATGATCTAAGAATGGCTCTCTTCCTTCAAGAGAATTCGCCATTGTCGCTCGATCAACTTTCACTAGGATGTCATCTGGAAGGTAGTGACTTGCATCCCAAAATTGCATACCCTGAATATCTTTTTCGGGAAAATTAACATCTTTTTTACTCACAGATGAAAGGTTCGTTAGTTGTTCAACCTCTTCATCTGGGAAGATCTTAATTGTCTCCTCGAGTGCGGAATAGTAATTTTCAGATTCAATAATTTTAACTATCTTCCCTATCCTTGTATCTAAATTGTAAATACTGAATAGTTGTCCTAGTCCTTTAATGATCGGAGAAGTGGCCTTAATTAGGTTTAAAATAACCCTATTGTTAAGCCATCGATTCGATCTAATCTTTTCGATCATTAAATATCTTTTGTAACCGAAGAAAAGCTCATCTCCTCCATCTGCAGATAAACTTACTTTAACTTTTTTCTTTGCAAACGCACTTACAAGCGTTGTGGGAATAGCAGAGCTATCGCCAAAGGGCTCGTCGTAGATATCTATCATTTTATCGACCAGAGATAGTGCCTCACCTTCATCACAATATAGTTCGTGATGATGGGTACCAAGATGAGCTGCTATTTTTTTTGCATGATTTGCCTCATTCTCTTTAGGGTCAGAAAAACCAATAGTGAATGTATTGAGATTTTTATACTTTTGGCTCAAGATGGCCGTAACACAGGTCGAGTCATAGCCAGAACTCAAAAAAATACCAACAGGAACATCAGAAACCATCCTCAGGGAAAATGCCTCCTCTAAAATACTTTTAAGCTCAAGCTCAGCCTCTTCTTTACTAATAGATATTTTCTCTTGAGTGAAAGCCCTTTTAAGGCTCCAGTATGTTTCCTTACTGACCTTATGGTGTTCAATACAGTAGGTAAGCACTTGGCCTGGCTCAACACGAAAGCACTTTTGGAATATTGATTGCTTACCGGTTACAAACCCATACTTAAGGTAGTTTGTGAGTCCAAGGGGTGATATCTTTTTTTCAAAAGCTGGATGTAGAGAGAGCGCTTTAAGCTCCGAAGCAAAAATTAAGTTTTCATCGTCGTGGTAGTAATAGAGCGGCTTTACACCAACCCTATCTCTTACTAAATAAAGCTTTTTAGTCTCATGGTCTAGTAGCGCAATAGCAAACATTCCTCTAAATTTTTCTAAAGCATCATGCATACCGAGGTGGACAATCGCTTTGATTACTACTTCAGTGTCTCCTTCGGTCTCGAAGCTGACTCCCTTTACTTCTAATTCCTTTCTTATTTCATGAAAATTATAGATTTCTCCATTGTATACAATAGAGTGATTTCGATATTGGTAGGGTTGATGAGATCGACTATTTAAGTCCAAAATACTAAGTCTCGAGTGCGCTATAGAGATAAATTTTTCATCAAGTTTGAATTTTTTGCTCTGTAAGTGGTCTGGACCTCGATGTTCTAATATCCCGATCATCTTTTCTATAACACTTTCGGAGTACTCAGTATTGCCAATATAGCCAGTGAAGCCACACATGCTAGCCTATCGCCTTATCTTCTTGAACTGTCTGAATGAGAGCTTCTTTAAGACTAAAGGGTGGGTTCCAGTTTAATTTACTTTTGAGCTTTGAGTTATCTATAGAGAGGCTTCCATATAGGCGCGGGTATTTCTTTGTTTGGCCGGACATAAAAAAAATTAGCTTTAATAAAATGTTTGGAACAGAGAAAATTATAGTCTTACTTGCAAGAACCTCTTTGAGGCTCGAAGTTAGCTCATATAGTGATAGTGTACAATCCGAAACATTGAGCTCAAAGCTTTCGTGATGATTTGTCGATATTATCTTTTCTATTAAGTCTGAAAAGTTTTTTACAAAAATGAGAGATCGTCGATTCGTTATGAATTTAAAGGGAAGTGGTATGGAAGTTTTGACCAAATCTATAAGTGCTTTTAAATTAGCTTTAACCCCCGGGCCATAAATCAGAGGAGGTCGTAGGATAATAAGTTGAGCAGAAGATTTGCTAAAGAGTTTTTTGAGCTCTTGTTCTGCTTCTAGCTTACTTTTTGAGTAGTCGTCTTGAGGTCTGAGTTGGCTTTCCTCGGAAATGGGTATTTCTCTTTCTTCTCCAAAAACCTTTATTGTGCTAATAAAAATAAATTTAGAAACACCTGCTTCGATGGCAGCTTCCGCTACCTTAAGAGACAAAATAACATTTGAGGCTTGATATTCTTTATAGGGAATATTCTCGAAACTATGAACAAGTGCTGCACAGTGAACGACTGCTTCTGTACCAGAGAGTTGATTTGAGTAGTCAGGGTTGCTTCGATCAAACTCTATCACTGAGTAATTTCTTGCTCTTAGCCATTGAACTAAGTTTCTTCCTAGAAAGCCGGAAGGACCAGTGACAAGCACCTTCATTTTTAACTCTTTATGTTTGAGCTGTGTTGAAGAAATAGCCCTCTAACGGATCCTATATCACAGGCAAAACGAATGATATCCTGATCTGGCATATTGTAGTAGAGCCCTCGTGTAATCCCATCAGTCTTAAGAGTGTGATCAGGTTTGTAGCCGAATTCAGCAAAACTTGCTCTTGGGAGTTCGTCCGAGATTAAAATTTTTGCTTTATAGCCTCTAGCAAAAAACTCTTCTAATTGTTTTTTAAGACTATGATCAGGCTCGCTATACTTTGGTTTATGCGTCTCGAATAATACAGAAGGTCTGAAGGATTCACTTTCATCCAATGCAGACATCATTCCTTCAAATACTTCAACCTCAAAACCCTCGATATCCATGCGGATAAAGTCAATATTTTTCTTACCCTTGATGAAAGAGGAAACTGTAACTGTCTGAACGTCTATAGTTTCGCTATTACCTTCAAGGTTCGCGATGTTTTTTTCTGGTCTAGTATCACAAAAAGAATGTTGATTTGATTTTGCTGAAACATAGAGTTTCTCTACGGAGTCAACGTTGGAGCCACCGTAGTTATAGGTTTCAACTCTATCCATCATATTGTTTAGCTCAAGATTCTTGATGAGTTGATTGTAGTTTTCCGGGTGAGGTTCTAGGCAGTATACAAATCCGGTGGGGCCAACAAGGTTACACTCCATTAAAGCGTAGTAGCCAACATTTGCACCCAAATCGAGAACAGTCATGCCGGGTTTGAGTTCTTTTTCAAGAATATATTTGTGATCTTCTTCTCTTGTGCCAAAAAGGAGAAGGGCTCTTGATATTCCAACATCTTCTATATCAAGAATCATCTTGTAGTCGTGGACATTCTTAACAGTGAAGCGTTCTTTGAGAATCTTCTTCTTAAAATCGAAGTACATTCTATTTTTGAAGTATCGAGACATCACCATAGGTCCGTGACGACCAAGAAGATCAACAGCTGTGGAAAGGTTTTTCATTAGACTCACCGTGTTTATTCCTTATTTGTATTTTGCCAATAATAGGACATATTTCGGAGATAGAAAATACTAAATAGAGGATTTGGGGCCCTTTTTAATGGTTTAAAATTTCTACTAGATACAGGCAGAAGTGATGATGACCAGACTCTGTGCTTAGTAGGTCTTTATAGATCTTTTGGCATGCCATTGCCCTTTGTTTCATCTCCGGTAGATGTTCTATACCATATTCAAGTTTCTCCAAGAAGTTACTTAAATCCCAGTTAAACGAGAGGTAGGTGCTTTCATTGTACAAAATATTTGGATAGGTTTCCATATGGTCACAGTTGGCTTTCATAATGAGGCCACCAGAGACAATAATCTCAAAGTCGCGCAGGCTAATTTCTCCCAAACCAAAGGGTGAGACGTTAATGACGGAATTTCTTAGCTCTTGGAAGTATTTAGTTCTTTCTACTTTGCTGGTATCGACCCGGTCCTTGAGAAGCTCTTTGACTTGCTGCCGTTGGTAACGCATTGTTTCTCGATTGTATCCGTGTCCAATCCTGCAAGAGAGAGGGACCTCTCTTTTTCGATCAGGAGATGACCACCTTTTAGGGTAGAAAATAGGAAGCTTTAAGTCGAGGTACTTATAGTTATAGAAATTGTAGTAAGGTCCGTATTGGGAATAGGTTGCAAATCCCGAGTTCCACCCAAGTCTAATTTTATTTAAATGAGCGCTATCAAGGGGATAGCAAAGGTGTTCTTCGGTCTTCAATTGATCATGTATTCCCTTTTGGTGATAGTAATCGCCAAAAATACGGGCGGAGTAATACTGCTTTTGGTAAAGGGTTTTGTCTTTTAGGAGTTGGCCTTTCGTGTATACATCAACATAAGGGAGAACTTTTAATTGAGTGGTACCGGTGCTATCTGATATATCCGACCAGATAATCTTAATTTTTCTTTTTCGAGCTAACTTTAAAAAGCTGTAAATTAAGTCTTCGTTATCGATCCAAGATTTAGTTCTTCTTCCAAAGTACCAGCTAGAGATCATTAAGCTGTCACACTCTAGTAATTTAGGGTCATTATGATCGTCAAAGAAATCAATGTTGATTTTATATTCGCGATAAAGTCTTCTTTGGTTGAAAACAAGGGGGAAAATGAAGGCAAGTTCATTACCATCAGTTTTGATATTGGAAAATAGAATGTGAGTTTTGCGCAATCCTTACCTTCGACTGTTACTAAATAAAGTCATCTTCGCTATAGTCTTGAGTTGCTTTTTCGCTCAATAAGCGCCAAATATTAAGAGGATTCAGTCCTGTTCCTGGCCGCTTTAAGGTCAGGTTATCAAGTGAAAAAGTTTCTCCTTTTTTAATCAATCCCTTTGCAACGATAGATCGTCTTACAATCGAAATATTTTTTAGCTCGCTAAAGGTTGGAATTTTTTGGGTGCTTCCAAGGCTTTGCTCCACTCTTCTTACTTCCTGAACGAGCTGTTCCAGCTCTTTAGGTTCTATTGAAGCAGAGTGGTCGGGACCATTCATGCTCCTATCTAAAGTAAAATGTTTTTCTACTATGCTCGCACCAAGCGCTACTGCAGCAATTGAGACGCCGATCCCCTCCGTATGATCAGAGTAGCCAACAGGAAGATTAAAAGAACTCTGAATCGTATTCATCGCATTTAAGTTAACTTCGTCGGGCGGAGCCGGATATTGTGTTGTACAGTGTAGAATTGATACAAATTTCTTAAGTAATTCTTGAGCTTCTCTAGTTACAAAAAATGAAGAACACCTCTCCATTGATGGATTGCTCTTGTCAGCGAGGCCAAAGGCAATGATAGAAAGTGCTGTTTCAATCTCTCCGAGTGTTGCCATTCCTGTTGAGAGAATAATTGGTTTTTTAGTTTGTGCCACTCGATAAAGAAGAAGTGGGTTGTTTACTTCTCCTGATGGTATTTTATAGCGATTAACGTTAAGGTTTTCTAGTAGTTCTATGCTTTCTAGGTCAAAAGGAGTTGAGATTACTTCAAGCTGAACTTCTCTCGCATAGCTAAATATTTCATGATGCTGCTCTACAGATAACTCAAGTTTAGAAACCATCTCAAGCTGATCTTTACTCTCAAGGGTGTTGCCCTTTTGATAGTCACATTTTTCAGTACCCTTGCGAATAATATTTTTCCCTTTAAAACTTTGAAACTTTATAGCATCAGCTTTAGCCACCTTAGCTTTATCAATGAGGGATTTCGCTATTTTAATAGATCCGTTGTGATTGACTCCAGCTTCAGCAATGATAAATGTTTTCATAAGTAAAACCTTTTAGTCCTGAGTACCGTCACCGGCAGCTGTATGTCTAAGTTTCCATTCTCCACCTACTTTATCCCACAGGTGAGGGGATCTCCAGCTATCAACTACTGCTTGAAAGTGCTCGTCTGAAATATCGCAATAATCAAGAAAGGTTTGATAGTACTTCTTTGGGAATTCGCCATCAAACTTTTTGACAAGTTGAACAGCCTCCTCACGCGTGAGGTGTCCGTCTCTAACTTCGTGAGCGGAGTCAGAGGTTGCTCTTCCAAGACCAAATTTGATATAGGCTAAGTAGTAATGGTAGCCATCAAGCTGATCATCCAGAGAGGCGTACTTTGAGTATGTTCCTTCACTTCTTACTGGGTTGGTTTTAAAGCCTGTGTTTTCTGAGCAGTAGTAGAAACATTCTTGAGGTACCCACTTTTTATAGTATCCATAAAAATGTATTTCCATCCCTAGCTTGTCGAGCTCCTCTTCAGGAGGAGCCGTGTATGGTTTAATGTCATTCAGTGAAACACCATGCTGAACCATATCTTCCGGAGCAATACCAGAGAAGTAGTGCTTCTTGTGATCTGTTTTCCAGTTTCTTGTTGGTGTAAACGCATTCTTCGTATCCCCACCATATTCAACTTCTCCATTTTCGCCATACATGACTAGGGGAATATCGTGTTGATTAGCTATTTGCATCGGATATGTCGTTTGACCATAGATGAAAGGCTGGAAAGGATCTCCGAGGATCTCAAAAGAAAGCTTTGTGAGTTTACGATGAACTTGTCCTGCTGCTGATCCGCTGAGGTTTGCAAGGTCACCCTCTCTGATCATATTCTGCAGATTTTGAAAACCTATGTCTGTATAGATGTGTGGGGCCCAAGTAACTGTAAGGGGATTCATCCCATATTTGTGTTTTAGCTCGTGAGCAACGTATGCGCTATCCTTTCCACCGCTACAGGGGACAATAACGTCGTAACGTCCGTCGTTTCTTCTAAAGCGATCTAACATCTTAAGTAACTCTTGCTCTCTTTCAGTCCAGTCTATTTTATTTTTCTTGAACTCGGCAAAGTTACAAGCTGAGCAAACCCCATGTTCGTCAAGTTGAATTCGTGGACGTTGATTTGAGATGGTACATTTTTTACAGTAGATAACCTCTGATGGGAGGCTGTACTTGGTTTGGGTATTCTTGTTAGGAATCATAGATTTTGCTCCGTTTTTGGTACTTTTAAATGGAATGAATTTATTGCACTTGAGAGTAGTTCAAGACCCTGAGGGCCACTCTTTTCTGGGTGAAATTGAAATCCAATAATATTATCTTTTTTAATAGCAGACGCAAATTCAAAGCCCCTGTATGAAGAGAGGGCTAAGATATCATTCTTATTTTCAACTTTTGCATAAAATGAGTGCGCAAAGTATTGAAAATTATTATTATGAATATGTTTGATGATTTTAGTGGAAGCTTGATCAAGCATATTGCTTATTTTACTCCAACCTAGATGAGGAATTCTTATAAGCTCCCCATTATCTGTTTGTTTGGGAAGGGGAAGAACTTGGCCCTCTATCAAACCTAAGCCTCGTGTTTTGCCAAACTCGTTGCTCTCGTTTAGGAGTAGCTGCATTCCTAGGCAAATTCCGATTAAGGGCTTGCCCTTATTGACTTGTTCAACTATCAATTCATCAAGCTTGAGCTTTTGAATATTCTTCATCGCATCTGCAAAAGCGCCAACTCCTGGAAGCAGAATAATATCTGCTTTGGTGATTTGATCTTTCTCATTGGTGACGAATGCATTGTGACCAATTTTCTTGCAGGCGCTCATCAGACTAAATACATTGCCCATGTTGTAGTCGATAATAGCTATGTTTTTAGAGTTATCAGTTTGCATATTGGGTATATTCTTTAAGTGAAGAAGGGACTTTAATATTATTTTTCTGGAGGTAGCACTTCAGATCTGCAAGCGAAAATGGAGTGATTTTCTTGTTGACTCTTCGGTTTTGAAGATAGTCATCATTTCCTTCTTGTTCATTTTTTTTAAGTTTTTGATTACTTAGAACATGTTCATAGTGAATACATGAAGCCATAGCTATCGCGCCAATTTGATCATTTATTTCGAAGGCCTCCTTCACATGTTCTTTTTTTCCGATACCACCATGGGCGATAATTGGAATTGAGGTCGCATCAGATATCAATTTAATGAGCTCCTGATCTAAGCCCTCTCCTGTACCCTCTCGGTCTACAGAGGTTAATAGGATTTCTCCTGCACCTTGTTCTTCTATTTTTTTTGCCCACTCAACGACATTGAGACCGGTATGCTCTCTTCCACAATCGGTAAAAGCTAGGTATTCGCTCGGTCCCGTTTTGATAGATTCGATGGCCACAACGATTGTAGAGGAACCAAAGGCTGAAGCTGCCTCTTTAACAAAGCCAGGATTGTTAACAGCTGCAGTGTTAATGGCTACTTTGTCAGCGCCAAACTTTAGAACTCTTTCTATATCTTTAAGCGTTCGAATACCCCCTCCAACAGTGAGAGGAATAAAGACGTCTTTGCAGGTATCACTAATAATATGATCAAAACTATTTCTTCCAAAAAGACTGGCTACAACATCCATGTAGATAAGTTCATCTGCTCCAGAAGCAAAGTGATGTGATGCAAACTCATGAGGCTCTCCAAGAACTCGTAGACCTTCGAGATGGATACCCTTAACAAGGTTTGGCCCTTTTATATCTATGCGCGCAACAATTCGTTTTGTCATACCCACTACGTACCACGAAAGCCACTTACGGTATAGTTTATCTACTAAAAGTGGGTCCAGGGCTTAAATGTTTTTGGGTTTTTAATGAAAGAGTATAGCTCTTCTATGTTATGTCGCGTGGTGTCGGTTTGGTTTTTCTAGGAACGAGTGATGTTGGGCCTGAAGGGACGATGTGATGAAATAGAATACGGACCGATACTCGAAGAAACTGAAGTTAATGAAAAACTAACGTGTTTTTTTTGACTCTAGAAGATACATCGTGTGAAGTATGAATCCAGTTATAAGAGAAAAGGTGAGGAGGAATATTATTAATGTCTTAAGTGGACTTGGCTTAGAAACCTGAATCAGGTGATTTTTTTTGTGAATAAAAGGTATTTTAACTTCGGAGAGGGTTTTTTCTACTAACCTGAGTTTTCCAAGAAACTCCCCCTCAAGTCTTGCAAGCTCAATCTTCTTTTCTAGGGCGTATGTATGAAGCAGCTTATCGCTCTTTTTTGATTCTAAGATTAATTGGTTGTTCTTCATCGCCATTTGAGAGGCTTGGAGCGATTTCTCTAATTGTTGCTTTAGTATAACTATAGGCTCCATGAGACCTTTAGTATGATTGATCCAGTATTGAAGAAGGAAGGTGCTGGCTTGGTGACTTAGCTTTTTTGCATCAGAATCATTTACGGCTTTTGCTCCTACCGTAATCAATCCATCGGAACCTACGACATCAACATTTACAATGCCAAATTTTTTTCGAATCTCAAACTTGACTATCCGCGCTAAAATGTCATAATCCAGCTGCTTGTAGTCTATGAAGTCTTTATGAGTTTTATGGATCCGAGTAATCTCGTAGAAATTGTCATTAATATACTTGTCGGGTACGATGATTTTAGCACCGTAGAAATAGTAAGTCTTTTTGGATTGGTGATATAAAAACGTTGCAGCTATGGAGAGCATAAGGCTAGCAAGCAGAGCAATGGTAACTCGCTTCTTCGATAAAGATGACACTTTTACAACAATCTCGCTCATACTTAAACAGTATCAAAAATTGGTTTAAAGCACAAAAGCTGATTATGTTTTTTGAGCTTACTATCTTTGGGTTGTTAGTTTCATCGATTTTTCTAGCAATTAGCCCACTTCGGCTAATTCTTTCAAGTGTTTCTCTTTTGTCCTACATGCCATTGGCAAATATTTCTGCCAACGCTCCTCTCTTTATTTTTCCTATTATTATCGCACTCTCGCTCTTGCTCAATCTTCATAAAGATCCCAGAATTTCTATGGAGAGCATTTTGAAGTCTTTTTCATTACCTTTATTCTTTCTAGGGATACTCTTAATATTTCTAGAGCATTTTAATAAACTTGATGGCTCAGTCACGACTAATTTTCGATATGGTTTGGCGTGTATTTGGGGTGGGTTCTCTATATTAACATTTGAAATGGTGGGAAGGATTGCTCCAACATTCCGAATCTTTGTATTGCGCTTTATTCTATGTATGTGTCTTCTTACGGCCTTATCTCTTCTCGTCATTTATGTATTCTACTCAGACCGAGTCTATGAATATTATGCCGCCTTCTCTGACACTCCGCTGGGTTTGATTCATCAGGAGTCTTTCTTAATGACTCTTGGTACTCTAATTGTCCTTTATTCACCGATTCCCGAGCTAAGGAGGACCGGAGTCAAGGCAGGCATGGCTATTCTTTTTACTTCTGTTATTCTGGCCAATTTTTCGAGGGGTGCTTTGGTAACGCAGTTTGCCTTATTTACTCCCATTTTACTTAGGCATCTGAAAGTTTCGATAGCGGGTGCAGCGTTGGTCGTGCTGACCATTTTTATAAACCCTTCCCTAAGTAATAAAGTTAAATATTACTCTGGCCATCTTTCCTTGAACTTCACTCAACTTTTGGAGGGGGAAGTTAAAACGGGGAAGGATATGTCTGCAAATATCCGAATTAATTCTTCCAAAAAGGCTCTTGAAGGTTTTTATAGCTCGCCATTTACAGGCGTTGGTTCGGAGAACATCCCTCGTTTTTACTCAGTCATCAGCGATAATGAGGTGCTAACTCACACTTACTGGATGATTATTTTAGCCGGTTATGGATTGGTTGGTTTTTTTGCCTTACTGATGGCCACCTGCTCTACGGCAATTAATATAGGAAGGTTTGATATTGGGGTGGCTTTTGTGATGATGACTGGTGGGATTTTAACTTTCTTACCCTATTTCGAAGATTGGTTTTTCTTAACTTTTGTCTCAATTGCTTTCAGTAAAAATGTAACTACTTCAGATGAAAAAAACACTATTCGGTAGCTTTGTTTATTCTACGGCAGAGCTTGGGTTCGATGACCTCCTCTTTATACATTTAAGTAAATTACTGTTTCAGTAGGTATTGCAGGAAGAAGGTTAAGGTGGCTATACGACTTTTTTCACCATCAAGCTAATGGTGATTGAAGCCTATCAAAAATGGGACCAGGTCGTGAAAGGCTTAGGACTATCGATGAGGGAGAGTAGCTCTTCCTCATCATATCGTATTGAATCGTCCTGATTTCTGCTAGATGTAAGTATCATACACCGTTCTCTTAGCAGTGGAGCGACACTCTGCCAGCAGTGAGTCAGGACTTCTTCAAAAATTATAATGTAGCAGCTTGATGCTAGGGCGGGAATAAGGGAGCTCGTTGAAATAATATGGGGGAAAATTAGTAGATCAGCTTCTTCGACAACATCTTCAAATTTTGTCTCTACGATTTCATCAAAGAAGCCTTCGTAGAATCGATGAGTTAGCTCGAGGTGTGAAGGGTTGCCTTTCAGTGCTACTGAGTATTGCCGCTGTTTTTTGTTTTTTAAAAAAGTATCAGAGAGTTGTTGAATAAGGTTTATCTGATATGGCCAGTGGAGACAGTCGCCCTTAAATCTCCTTTCAATCAAGCCGTGCTCGTAAATGAAAACTTTTTTAACACTCTTGTCTTTAAACTCTAGCTGTTTAAACGAAAGCTTCGACTGTTTGTATGTTGAAATTTTCAATCTCTCATTAAGGTTAGGGGTCGTCTTAGATAAGTTTATAACTAGTTTTTTCATAAAGTGGGAAGGAGTTAAAAACTCCGTTATCGGATTTAAAATCTGTGCAGTGACATTGTCAGCAATGGTGATGCCTATCCCAATATCGTGAGCATGGCCAAAGCCATAGAATTTGCCGTTGTTTATTAGCCTCATGCTTAAGCCAATCGCTCTTGCTTCTATATTACCGACAGACTGGCCAACGAAGTTTTTTGCACCTAGAAGCCTACAAATCTGGTGTGATCTTAAAATGTAGTTGAATACGTAATTATAAAACTCGTTCCATAGGCTCTCCATCTGTTGAACTTCTTCGGTACTTAGTTCAATCCTTAAGTTGTTTACCTGGGTGACTATAGCTGAGAAAACTTGTTTACAATGATCGCTTGGCTTAGAGTGAGATGGTTTTCTATACATTAATTCTTTTTCAAGATAAATTATCGACAAGTTTTTTTCTAATACAAAGTCATCAGCAAATGAGTAGGGGTATTCAGCACAAAAAATCTTTCTTTTAAACCAGTTCTGAGGACTACAAATTAGTGTTCGATTCCGGTATATCCACCTTAGTACATGGAATAATTTCTTCTTGAGTCCGTGCATGTGGATGGCTCGAGAATTTCTAAAAAAATTATCACTGAAGGTTAGATTGGAGGGAGGTCGTATTTTCTTTGTAGTATAGCTCTCTTTTTCGAAGCAGAAGTGTATAATTTCAAAAAAAATCTTGGACATGCCATTGATTGTTAAGCTCTCTATAGTGCTTTCATGTGAATAGTGAAAGTAGGATGAAAAAATACGATCAGAGATTTCGTTGAATCTCTTTTCGCTTACAACCGATGAGAGTTCTTTTACTTCATTTAAAATCTCTCTCTTGGGCAAAAAATAGAGGTCTTGGTACATTATTGGTCTCTTCATATGATTCCTGAGTTTTTGCGAAAGCGACATTTTTCGACTAAAAAGGCTTTCAGTTTGTAAGCTGTAAAACCAAGGGGAAATTGTAGAGAAATATTATAGTTCATACTGAATATCAAAAAATTTCTTTGATAATATTTTTGTAAAGTCTGTATTTCTTAAGATCTCAAACATCTTTTCTGACGCTTTGCCATTACCAAATAGAGACCCAGAAGCTTTAGTATTACTTTGAAAGTCTTGAGATAATACACTTGTTAGTGATAAAGCAATGTTTTCCGAGTTATCGCTAGAATTAACAACGCTTTTGTCGCATATTCGGCCTAGCTGTCTAGTACCGATGTTTACAGTTGGAGTCTTTAGTGCTGGTGCCTCTATAATACCGCTTGATGAGTTCCCAACAACAGCTGCAGCTTCTTTTAAGGCACTTAGATATCGAAGTTGGCCCAAAGAGCTAAATAGTCTCATTCTACTAGAGTTTAGGCGAACAAAATCTTCGATAGCCTTGGTGATTTCTCGTCCGGATGGGTCACAGTTTGGCATAGTGAAAATAACTGAGTGAGCTTTGAATTGATCGAGTGCCTTGAATAAGCCCTGCAGGGCTTGTTGTGGACCATGGGCTTGCAAGGTAACCGGATGATAAGTTACCAATAAGAAGGGGGAGCTCAAATCCATTTTAAGAGACTTTGATAGAGCATCGCGGCCCATTAAATTTAGTTGAAATATGTTGTCGATACCAGGAGCTCCCGTATTGAAAACTCTGTTGGGGTTTTCGCCTAGCTGAATTACTCTTCGTCGGTATGATTCACATGCTGTGAAATGAATCTGAGACATTTTTGTTATAGAGTGCCTGATCGCCTCATCAATCGCTCCTTGGGTTGATTCACCGCCATGAATATGTACGACTGGTATTTTTAGAATCATTGCAGTTTGAGCGGCTGCAAGAACTTCGAATCGGTCGCCTAGTATGATAAGAAAATCTGGCTTTAGTCGTTCTAGGGCTGAACTAAATTCAATTATTCCCAGAGCCATTGCTTTTAGAGTCGAGGTCTCTGTGTCGGATGCGAGAAGCATTTCAGCTTTATGAGTAATTTGAAATCCATCTTTTTCGATTTCTTTGTAAGTTTCCCCGTAGTCCGGTGACAGGTGCATCGCCGCAGCTATAATCTGTAGCTCAAACTCATCAGACTGATTCAGAAGGTCCATTAGTTTCTTTAGAAGACCATACTCAGCTCTACTTCCGCTAATCACACATGCTTTTCTCATACGTTCAACTCATCTATTTGTTTCGATATTGTGTGTTGATCTTCTTTTCCAGTGTTTGTATTCACAGATACCGCTCTTCTTTTTGTCTTTTTCGGATTACAGCACAGGGATTGCCATATGCAATAACCGAGCAAGGTATATCTCTGGTAACGATTGAGCCGCTTCCCAAAATAGTATAATTACCTATTCGTAAGTTTTGATTGATAACAGTCCCTATTCCGGTTGAACTTTGCAAGCCAATATGAACATTTCCACCTGTCGCAGTAGCAGGACCAATGTTTACGAAAGCGGAAAGCTCATTGTCATGTTCAATTATTGACCCTGTATTGATGAGGCAGTGTCTTTGAATATTTGACCCTGAGTTTATAATAGCTCCAGCAGCTATAACGCAGCCGTGGCTAATCTGCGCACTCTTTGCGACTATAGCATTTGGGTGAATAGCGCTTATAAAATTAAAGCTCGGGCATAGCTTGAGAATCTGCTCGCTTACCTCGCGCCTTAAGTTTCCATCTCCAATTGCAACTATACCGTTTGGGGTAGATTCAAGGATTTTTTTAGTTTGCTCGACTATTGGACTCTCAAGAAACAGGCTATTTTTAGCTTTTTCCGCGGGCTTTGATACAAAACCAAGAACATGCCATTGATTAGATAGTTCTAGGATATCAGCTACAACTTTCGCGTGCCCACCTGTACCAAATATTAGACAATTTTCCATAGCCGTAATTAGCATATTGGAGGCGAAAAAGTTATTAAATTATTTGAGACTTGCACGATAAGCTATGTATGGGTTTGGCTATACGCGTAGGTTTTTAGTCGCGGCGCTCGTTAAGAGCTTGGCCCAGTGCCATCTTAATTGACACAAGCTTATTGTAATGGACTCTCTAAAGTAATGAAAATCTTGAATTTATGTGTTTTTTGTCGTCTTGACGCCAGGTTATTTGAGCCACTAAAGCGTCAAATAGAAGCATTAAACTCGAAGAGATTCTTCTTTTGGTTTGGGGGAAGTTGATCTTTATGTTACTCATAGAGAGCTTTTCCTGAGAAAGTGTAAGTTAGTTGCTTAGAGGTTAAAAGGTCGAAATGAATAGGTTGCTTTCAAAAATTGGGAATATAAAAAATGGAAGGATTCTGTATTCTTTTCTTGTAAATCGTATTAAGTTTTCACCTCCCGTATCAAGGTTTTTAACCAAGTCCATAAGAACGGTCTTACTTCTGCCACAGGTCTCCCGAAGAAAAATTAAAGCCCTGTTTCTGTTGAGGATTGACAGCCCTGTTAGCATTTCAAGTCAAGATGGATTTGCTCTTTTTTCCTGTGAGGACTTCCCTGGAGCAAAGGAGCTGATGCGCTCAGCCGAGCAAATCCTCAATAAAAGTGAGCTTGAGTCTGGGAGTAGTGGTCATTCAAAGTTCGGTAAAGGCAAAAAATGGAGAAGAAATATTCTAACTGGTGAGGACTTAGTTAGGCACCCAGAGCTGCTCCGCTATTTGTCGTCCAAGAAAATGCTAGCAACAGTTTCTAGGTATTTAGGAACATTTCCTCAGATTGGGGATGTTCAGATGTGGATATCCGAAAAAAATGATCAAAATGAGTCTTCTCAGCTCTTCCATATCGACCAAGAAGACTATTCTCAAATCAAGCTATTCATATACTTAAACGATGTTGGTCCCGACATGGGTCCATTTACTTTTATAAAGGCAAGAGCTTTAAAAAGTATTTTTAAGAGCTCTCCTCTTCCCTTCTCACGACAGCAGGACGACTTTATAAAAAAAGAAGCAGGTGGCTCGAATTTAGTAGAAGTTTGTGGGAAAAAGGGGACAGCAGCGTTTGTAGATACTTCACGCTGTTATCATTTTGGAAGTAGGACAAGGTGTGGCCGCAGGATTGCTTTAATGGTTCAATATATAAGTCTTAATTGTATTCGGGAGCCAAATGTTTCCGTGATGACTCCGTCCATAAGAGACAGAATTAGAAAACAAGGTGACTCTTCGGAGTTCTCGGATTTAAACGTTCTACTCTAGATTCTGACTTATTAAAAGTTACCTTTTTTCTTTCTCAACATTTAAGCAGGTCTTCTTTTCGTACAAATTGTCATTAATATACCGGTCGGGTACAATCTCTTAGATCGAAAACTGGAGCATTCCAACGTAGACTTATTGGTTTATTATCTTGGCGGTTTATGGCGGCGGTTCCCCCATTCATCTGTAAACTTCCAGCTTGAGTCATGGGGTGTTAAGCACATCGCTTTTTCATTACAAACTCATTCGGTGTGAGCATTCCT
>Ga0307981_1000572_pt1 | contig 36093 bp, 44 predicted proteins | sample OrgLakmetagen987_FD_201849 | JGI IMG/M metagenome (GOLD analysis project Ga0307981, IMG submission 201849) | Saline water microbial communities from Organic Lake, Antarctica - #987 | ecosystem: Environmental > Aquatic > Non-marine Saline and Alkaline > Saline | place: Antarctica: Organic Lake... | reverse complement strand
GCAATCCTCGCATTCATGCGTGAAACCATCCCGCAGGACTGGAAAAACTTCCGCGACAAGGTCTCAGACAACTTCTGCGTCATAACCCACAAGAACTTTCGGGTTTTGGAGTAGAGGCGGTATAGCTAAATTTTCAACCTCGAACGTTTCACCGGCGCGCCGGAAAACACCAGCCTGCTCATCATAATGACCGCTTTGCCAAAAACGAGCGTTCGTGCAGATACGCTGGCCTTCGTGATAGCGCACCACCGTCCGCGTCCGAGTGAGCTGCCGGATTTCGGTCGTTTCGACCGTGGTGTCCGAAAGGGAATACTCGCCATCTCGGCCCCGCACCGAAAATAGCTTCTGCTCGGAAAATTTAGGAACCGCCATGTTGGCATGCACCGTCACCTTGGGCTCGAGCGCGTTGTTCAAAGCGACAGCCAAGGTGTCTGCGCCAGCATACGGATAGCGCCCGCCCTCAAGGATCTTAGCCGAGAAATCCGGATGCGCCGCATCGACCTCATCCGCCGTCAAGAAATGATCAGTGCCCCAAGCGGTGTAATCGTCAGGCAGATCAACCTGCTCTTTCACATCAGCGACATCGAAGGCCAGATCCATGACCAAGCGAACATCCGCCTTGCCCCGCACCGCATCGCCCAGCGCCGCGATGTTCGACTTCGCCGTGTCGAGCTCGGGACCGATCGCGGTCAGGCGATTGTTTATGACCGTGATCGCCTCCTTGTTTTTGCGCACAGAAGGCAACTGGTTTGCAGTCAGCGGCCGGATGCTCTCGATCCCCGCTGGCGTCAGAACCACCTCCGCGACTGCTACAAAATCCGAGGAAATGGCAGGCGCGACAGGAGTGGCATTTTCCTGCCCATAGACGGCATCGAGATACGCCACCCGACGACTCTCGGTCGCAATTTCCTGCCCCTCGATTTGCCGCGTTGCAGCGTCCGTCAGGATGGAGCGCGTCTCCAAATCCGTGTCCACCACATTTCCGTAAGCAACAATGATGGCGATCCGCTTTGCAACAGCCGGAAGGTTCGACAGCATATCGATCGCAACGCCGCCCTCATCAGACCGAAAGAAAACCTCGCCATTTTTATACATTCGGCCAGAGCCGACCGACACCTCCGCTGGCGCCGCCTGAACCGCAGGAAAGCCTGCGTATTTGACAGTATGATCGATCGCATCCCGATGCAGGACGTCAAACGACGCGCGAGGGAACGAACCAAAGTTATTGAAATCCTCGGTCGTGACCTTCTGGTTCGGCGTGATATTAACTTTGCGCTGCATGGGGAAATCCTTTTGTTACAGAGCGTTTAAGACATACCCACCAAGACGCTGACCAGCGTCCAGACTGAAGCCGTCCGCCAGAGTTCGAGGGCGAAGCGTTTTGTGGGTGTATGAGATTTTGTCCCTCAGAGACTTAGACGACCGGACCGAACGCGCGACACGATCCCGCGCCGCGTCAACTTCCACGGCCGCGCGCATTTCGCCGACGAACCCGGCGCCCGCGTAGGCATCACCATGCGCCCCGGTTTCATCCAGGCGAACGATCATGTGAGCAGAATAAAGTGGGAAATCGGAGCGGCAATGATCCGCGTAGCTGTTGCCCCCGTCCACAAGGGGCGCGTTCACGGCAGGATTGTGCAGATAGAGCACATCCGCCAAGAGCTCGTCGCCAATATCATCGGTGACGAACATATCAGGCGCCAGGAGATCGTCCGCGAAGTGACCCTCGCCCGCTGGCCCCTGCTCGCTTTCCCGAAAGTAGCGCGTATCACGCGGCCGGTACCCGACAGGCACCGTGTCCAGCAGCGCCTCCGCCGCCCGATGCTGATACGCGCGATCGATTGCGAACGAATACGTGCGCTGCGCCACCTCATCAGCTTCGGCAAAGAGCTCCAAATAGAACCCCTCACCCGCAAATATTGCGAGCGGATCGGCAGCAGGGCGGATCACCTGCTCGAACAGAACACCGGGGCGCGCCTCACTGCTGGTCTTGACCCGCCTGATTTGGATGGGTGTATCGGCAGCGCCCTTGCCTTCGCGCACGACAGCCTGCCGCGCCCGAAGGAACGCCCCATCATTTATGCCAGCGCAATCCTCATCCGAATAAGCGTGATCCGCAAAGTGACCGAGCGGCGCCGTCCAGGTCGCAGTGTTGCGCGCGATCTTGATACGCAGCCGAGGCTGGCGATCGAGGTAGGTCTGCCATTGCACCACAGTAAGATCCGGAGCAGCGTAGACGCCCTCCGGCGGAGTGACCGTCTGGACAATTTCGCCGCCCGCAATCTGCACATATCGGCGCACGCCGCCGAGAGTGCCCTTTTTGCGATGATCAGCAGGCGCAGACGCGATGACCGACCGCTTTGTCTGGTCGGGCCAATCCACGCCCCAGATGTCCACCGACCGCTCGAACGCCAAGAAATTGAGCAGGTGCGCAGGGCAGACCCACGGATCCCGAAAGCGCCGGATCACATCGACATCGAGCGCAGCCCAGCGATCGGCAGAGAGATCATCCAGCGCGAGCTTAAAGCCCGTCGCGTTATGGGGCAGCAGACTAGCCGTCATAGCTGATCACCTCGAAAATGATGGCGCTCAGCACCGCAACCTCGCCAAAATCCCGAGCGATATCTACAGCGGGAAACGTCAGAATTACCTTGTCCATTGGACCAACGCTGGCCGCATCGAAGATCGCGCTGCGAGGAACGTCTCGAGATGGCGTGCGGCGCACCGCAGCCATTGCCTCAATTGCCGTCACGGCCTGATCCCGAACCGCCGCCGCGTCTGGACCCGGCAAAACATAGCCGACACCGACCACCTCATAGGCGACATTCACAACCGACCGAACCGACAGAATGTCAGTCAACGGCTTGATATCTTCCCGAGACAGATGCGCCCGCACCGCGTCGACCAGATCCACCGGCGCGAGGCCATCACCCTCACGCGACTGCACCGCAACGTTTACGTGCCCCGGCATGGGAGACCAGACATCCACATTCAGGACACGCGGATCGGACCCCAGCGCATGGAATACGTAGCCCCCTGGCGCGCCCGCGCTGGAAAACGCCTCCGGCGCGAGCAAGACGCGGCGCCGAAACTCGCTGTGCGGCTCCATCACATCCGGATCGGACCCGGAAGCCGCCACGATCACCCGCCGCGCGACACCATAGAAAGCGGCCAAATGGTCCAAATCAGCGCCCAGCGCGAAAGCAATCATGGTAGCGCGCACCGCATCATTGATAGCAGCCAAGGCAAGAAGCTCGCGATACGCGTCCGACTGCTCGATGATGACGGTAGGCTCCGACTCAAGCCCAAGTGTGTCGATTTCCAGCCCGGCCGCCTCGAAGCGAGTCTGCAGAGATGCCAACCGCGCAGACAGGATGCCCTCGTAATCCAAACCACGAATGGCAAGGGGAGGGGGGAACCGCGACAGATCCAACGTGGATGAAGAAAACCGGCTCATTGGATGACAACCCCTCGCAGCGCAAAAGGCGCGCCAGATTCAATCCAGATCAGATCGACATCCAGCTCGATGCGCCCCGGCTGCAGATCCACGGCCCGAACCCCATCGACTTCGACGCGAGGCTCCCACCGGGCGATTGCTACCGCCGTCGCTGTGAAGATTTCCAGCACCGTCGAGCGATTGAGGGGAGCGTCCACCAAGCGATAGAGATCGCTCCCATACGCGCGGCGCATTACCCGAGTCCCGACCGGAGTCGTCAGAATGTCGGTAATGGACTGCCGGAGGTGGTCAAGACCACCCAGGGTCGCCCCGTTTTTTACGTTCATGCCAATCATAGACAGACCATAGGCTCACGCCCGCGCGGTTTCCTCTGGCGGTTTTCCCCGGCCGGAAACCCTCCTTGCTGTCGTTAGCTGCTCCGTCCACGAATGGTAGGTTTGGGCCGTTCGTGACAATGATGAGAGAGGGAAGCGGCCTTATTGCTGCACCACGCATATTCCGACATGAAGGGCGGGAACCGGACATTCGCTGCGGTCTGATCCAAGGTCTACGTTGCGGGCAAACCGACCTTTTTGTGCATCTGCAGCATTTCCACCTCACACGCGAATATCGAAAACGCAAAATAGCCAAATGCTCAATTTTTAGGTCTGTGTCGCAAAAAGAAACCCATGCGGCGCTGCAGCATAAGTTTACATTTCTTGTTGATATAACCTCATGATCATCACAGGAATACCATAGAGCGCGAAAGGACATTTCATGATCAAAGTGCTGTCAGGTGTATGGGCCCTTCTGCTTGGTATCTTCCTGATCATGCTGGGCAACGGGATGCATTTCACCCTGATTGGTCTGCGTGGCGGGATAGAGGGGTTTTCATCGACCGAATTGGCGATTGTGACTTCCAGCTATTTTCTTGGTTTCCTGTCCGGCGCGCGGCTCACCCCGTTGATGATACAGCGGGTCGGCCATGTGCGTGTTTTTGCGGCACTCGGCAGCTTCATGTCGGCTGGGCTGATTGCTTTGCCACTCCTGACCGAACCTTGGGCCTGGACCGCGCTGCGGATAATCGTGGGGTTTTGTATGTCGGGAATATATGTTGCCGCTGAAAGCTGGCTGAACGCATCCGCCACCAATGAGACGCGCGGCAAGATGCTGTCGGCCTACATGATTGCGCAGACATTGGGCATCATCGGCGCGCAGGGGCTGCTGACATTGGGGGATGCCGCGACGTCTACGCTCTTTATCGGTGCTTCCATCCTTGTGTCCATCTCATTTGCACCGATCCTTTTGTCTGCCACTCCGGTTCCTGCGGTCGAGGTTGCGCAACCAATGTCCTTGCGCCGCCTGTTTGTGGGATCACCATTGGGCACCGTTGGGATTTTTTTGCTCGGCAGCGTCTACGCGACGCAATCGGGTATGGGTGCCGTTTTTGGGAGCCAAATCGGGCTCACAGGGAATCAAATCGCGCTTTTCATCGCAATGCTGTTCGCAGGTGCACTGGTGCTGCAATATCCGATTGGATGGCTATCGGACCGGATGGACCGACGAATACTCATTTTCGGGTTAGCCTTGCTCGGGGCCGCATCCTGTCTGCTGGGGTGGATCACCGGTGGTGGGTTATGGCCGCTGATGGCGGCAGCATTCTTTGCAGGGGGGGTCACCACGCCACTTTATGCCCTGCTTTTGGCATACACGAACGATTCTCTTTCAGCGGCTGATATGCCAGCTGCGTCTGGGGGTCTTGTTTTCGCCTTCGGGCTGGGTGCCATTGCGGGTCCGCTGGTGGCCGGTTGGGCGATGCAGGGACTTAGCCCCTATGCTTTCTGGTTGGTGCTTGGCACAACTTTTGCCGCCATCGCGTTCTACGCACTCTACCGTATGACACAGCGCGCCGTACTCCCCATCACAGAAACCGATAGCTACCTTTACATCTTACCCACCGCCTCAACCATAGCCGTGGAAGCGGCGGGCGAATGGGCTGTAGAAAACGCCCAGGCAGACAGCGAAACAAGTTTGGATTAACGCGATCAAGTCGGGGTCTTTGCTGACATTCGCTGCGCCGACCACCAAGGTCGGCTAAGGGCCGATCATGTCGACCCCCCCTGCTGTGCCGCAACTGTACAGCTGTTCATAAGCAAGGAGGTTATTTTGGGCACTTCCCTGACCTTCGCTACGTCGGCACAAAAAGATCTAAAGTGATCAGATTTAGAAGGACGCCCATATACGCACACAGACCAGTCAAGCGGCATGCCTGGCCTTCTGCGCTTCAGACCGGCTCACCCGTAGTGCCGCCGCCCGGCTGAACACCAGAGTGAACGTGATCGTCGCCTATATTTTTGTCATTATGCGTGACAGACCCGCCCGTCACGGCCAGCCCGGCGGCCGATATGGTCACAGACACCCCGCCAACCCGCATAAGGATGCGCGCAGGCTCGATGATGAGGCTCGCGTCACCCAAGTGCACCTCAACCGCCTCTCCGCTCGCTGACGGCGCTGGAATGCCGTCCTGAAACGCCGCGCCAAGGATCACGCCCTGCGCAGTCTCCCCGCTTTCGGAGAGAACCCAAACCTGCTCGCCAACCGTGGGCGGCGCCCAGACCCGAGCCGCACCCGCGCGCACGGCCATGAATGGCAGCTCGGCCGTCTCGGAACCGGACCCAAACGTGACCCGAGCGCGCGCAATGCCAGGATCGACCGACACGACCCGCCCAACCCGCACCATGCTCGCAGACCGCCGCTCGGCTTCACCCGCCGCGTAACTCACAACGGAGGCTCGATCTGGATATACTTGTCGATGTTTTCCGGCCCGGTTTCCAGCTCAAGACCCAGGTAGACCGTTTGCGGCACAATACCCTCATCAGCCCAGACAGACGGCCCGAGATGCACGACCTGCTCCCATTCAACCACCCACGCCTCATACTGATCCAGATCAGGATCAAAGGGATCGGGCCCCACGATTGTGACGCGCGCAGGTCCAACCGGCATGCCCCACCGATTGAGATGCACCAGATGCGCCAGCTGCCCAGCGCCTTTGCGAACCTGCCGGTGAACATTCGCCGTCCGAAAGCCCAGGATAAGCCGCGCGCGCCACCGCGTAAGAACCGCCAGCTGCTCGGTGCCAGGATCAACCTCCGGCGCCGCCTCCATATCTTCCAGATCCACAAGGATCGCTGGCAATTCGAGTGCCGTCCGCTCAGAAGGATAAGACTGCACCGACGCAACGGTCGGCATGCCCGCCACGATCGCGGCGACCACCGCATCATGCAGCGCGTCCAGATCGATCTCCGTGTCAGCGTTCACGCGCCCACCTCATAGATTGTCCGCGCCCGGATTTCAGCGCGAAAGTTTTTGAAAAACACCTCTTCGATTTCATCAAAGACCTCGTCCTCGACAAAGAGCGACGCCACATCCTCGATATCAATGCGCGCCTCGGCGATGGGATAGCGCGAGGTGCCGACCCGCCGCATCAAAGTGCGCTGGCCTTTGGAGTTTTTCGCCACGAACCCGCCCGGCACAGATCGGCCCGCGATCGAGGCCCCACCGCTCGTGTCTTTGGCCCGGCCCTTGAAAGCCGAGGCTCGCAAATCGTTTAGACCGAACCACATCCGGACCCCGCCCAGATCGGACCCACTGCCGCGCTTGAACTTGAACCCGGCCATGCGCTTCCGCAGCTCCGAAGCTGAGCGCAGCCCGAGCCGCTCGCGCAACCCCTTGCGCGCTTGGGTTTTCATGTTGAACGCAGTGCGGCGCAGCGCCCGAGAATAGGCATAGCGCAGCTGCTTTTCAGTAGCCCCGAATTCGTCCGCAATCCGCTTCATTTCAGAGCCGTCGAAATCAAAATGCAGCAAGGCCCGCCTCCTGCTTTACCAGCTCGACCGTCGCCATGCCCGTCCCGTCCGACTTGGGCACGCCCAGCGCGAGATATTCTGCGCCCTCGATCGTGATCCGATTGCCCCGCTCAATGCCGGCCAACGAGGGCGCGCGCGATTGAAAACGAGGCAATGAGGTGTCCAGGCGATATTCGCCGAGCTGCGAATCCAAATAGGGATCATCGAAAATTCCAACGGCCTCACGCGAAACGCCCTCCGAAACCCAAATGATCGCGGTCACCGCAAATTCATCGAGGCTCAGAAAGGCGTCCAGGTTTTCCCACGATGGCGACGGCACAGCCGTCAGCCCTGCGTAGTTTTGTCGTCGTCGTCTTTCGCGGCGGCTTTCTTGCCAGCCTTCGCGGCGCCCTTCGCATCGTCCGGATCATCGGATTTTGCCAGAACCACCTTACCTGCCTCGAGCAGCGGTTTTGCATCCGCCTCGGAAAGAGTGAGCGACGTCTGAGGCGTGCGAATTTGGCCGCCATGAACAAACGCTTTGACCACCGTGCACTTGTGAGTTTTCGACATTTAGAGCTCCATTATTGAGAAGGAAAACAGCCCGGCCGCCCGCAGGCGACCAGACCTACCCAGGGAGGGATCAGGTGGCGTCGGAGCCGTAGCAGAAGCTCTCGACGCGGCGCAGAAGGATGTCGACGTCTTGCATGGTGACAATACGCAGGCGGCCCTTCTTCGAATTGGAGTAGGGATCGACCGTGATATCGAGACCACCCCACATGCCCACGACCACATCGGCCCAGTTACCAAAGAACAGATCGCCAGGAACAATCTGGTTGGTGACTTCAGAGCGGTAGCCGTTAACCGTGTTTCCGTTTTCCCAAATGGGCATGCCATTGGAGCCCGAAAAACGCTCGGTCGTTTTCATGTGGCCGCGCATTCCGGAACCCATAGCGTAGGCCATCGAGTTGACGTCCGCGTTGTCGGACGCGATCGCGCTCTCCATTTGCACGACTTCCTCATAGGTGGGCAGCGCCGCACCGCCGCCCGAGGCCGCGCCCGCGAAATCAACCGCGTTGATGCCCGAATAATTTTTGATACCCTTGGGCTGATTGCCCGAGCCGGTGCCATAGAAGCCCGCCGTGTCGATGGTCAGCGCCAGAGCAGTGGCCAGATCCCGGCGAACAAGCGCCTCCATATCCATCGAACTCTGCTTAAGCAGCTTGCGCGTGATTTCAGAGAACGCCGCAACGGTCTTGGGAGACATGGACAGCTGCCCGAGCTCAAGACCATCTTCGGTCGCATCATCATCCTCACCGATCCAGTAGCCGGATGCACCGGACGACTGCAGCGGAATGTCGATATTGCCAACCAAGCCAGACAGCGGAGTTGCGAGGCGCATAAAGGCCGCGCGATTGCGCAGCATTTCGATGAAAGACTGAGACTGCAGCGTGGTGGCAATCGCATTGCCGCCCGTATCACCGGCAGCCGTCCCGCTGGTGTCCGTGTTGACGGCACGCGTCAGAACTTCCGGAGGCACCATGATGCCCTCGGCAGAGCGCCCCATCGCTTGGGCCGCGGCCTCGGACGCTTCGAATTCAAACGCCGCTGCTTCCTGCGCGCGACGGTTTGTCGGATCAGACAGCGCACGGATGGCGCGGATGAAGGAAAACGAGTCGCGCTCAGAATCGCTCAAACCGACATTGTGGCGATCAGACAGCGGCGATGCCGACCGGCGGCCGCCGTCAACGTGATCCAGCAGAGCGCGCTGAAACTCGTCCGCGCCTTTGCCGTCTTTCACGAAATCACGCGCCAGATCGTCGGCGCCATATTTCTCGCCCATTTCCATGATGGAGCGAACGCGAACGCGCTCGGCAGACGAACCTGCCGCCTGGCCTTGGCGAGTTGCCTCGCCTGCCTCCTCCAGTGTTTCCAGAACTTCGGTAATTTTGCCATCACCGTCGACCAGGGCGCGGACCAGGTTGCCCGCGCCGTCCCGCAAAATCTTTTCCATAGCGTCACTCCGTGTTTGCGACTGCGCGGCACGACCATCGTCCGCAATTGTATCGTCAGTATCAGCAGCGGGCGCGCCCGGTTCCTCTGGCGGTTCGCCCGAGCCCATTTCACGGCCAACACCCACAGACGGATCAGCCGCGACCGCGACGATCGACACCTCGAAAGGCTCCCAATCGGTCACGGTAACCATATCGGCCTGACCAGCCCGATCCTCGATCTCAATCTTGTGAATGAGATAGCCAACCGAGACGTGGCGACGAATGCCGTCCACCACGTCCTGGAAGATTTCATCAGCGCGCACACCGCGCCCGAATTTCACCACCGCACGGCCGCGCTTGTCGCTATCGATCCGCGCACTTTCGACCACGCCAATTTGATCATCCCAATCGTGGTTGACCAAAAGCGCCGCGCCGCCCTCCATGCGAGCCATCCGAACCGAAGCCGGATCGTGCGACAGAACTTCGATCCCAAAGAACCGCTCGACCTCGAGCTCCGAAGAAAATGCCAATTCAACCGTGCGCGCCTCCGCGTCGACCTCGCGAACCTCGGCCAGGCGCGACAGCCCGCGTCGCCCGTTTTCGCCCTTGGCGTTGATCTGCTCGACAGTCACCGATCGAGTAAGCGACCGGCCGACCAGGTCCGACGCCTTAAGTACCCGCGTCCCCGTCGCCTTGTTTTCCGGCACCTTCACCGGCTGGTTTTTCTGATCCATTGGACCCCTCCGAGTTTTGAAGCACGACAGTGTTAATGATTTCCTCCGGGATACCGGCCGCGCGCATATCCGCGATATCCCGTGCAATATCCCGCCAGACGGTTTGTGGATCCTGGCCGCGATCACGAATGATCTGAGACGGCGACATCAGCAGGTTATTCTTCGCCAAGACGGCCGCCTTCACGTCCGCATTGGGATCGATCCAGTCCCACCGGCGAGGCTGCCACGTGACCTCGGAGAATTTGTCCAGCTTGCCAGCTGGCAAAGGCGAGCCCTTGGACGATATCTGGCCGGCCAAAAGCGCGCGCTTTATCCAAGGCGTGAAAATGTCCGACAGCACCGACTCGACAACCCACTCCTGCAGATCCTTCCAGTGCTCGCGCTCATCGAGCGTGCCCTGCCGGATCGAGGAATAGTTAACCCCCTCAAGATCGCTGGCCAGATTGTTGTAGGCCACCCCGAGACCCGCCGAGATGCCGCGCAGCTGGTGCTTTGAGAACTGAGCGAACTCGCCCGAGGGATAGGTCGGATCATTCGCCTTGAAACGCGCGCCCGCCGGGAGCTCATGATAGACGCCCGCCTCGCTTTCGATTTCCAGCTCGACCGCCTCGCCCTGATCATCGACGGCTTCAGGGCCATAGCCCTCCTCCCATTCGAAAAACCCGGTTTTGTTTGCGCCTTCGCGCGCGTTCACAAGCGCTGCGTTTTCCAGCTGGCTCAGCTGCTGCATCCGCCAGAGCGCCGTCGACATCCAGGGCAAGCCGCGCTTTTGCCCGACCAGGTCAGTGACAAAGGCGTGAATGATCTGATCAGCAGGAATCCTGATGAACGCGCGACCGCCATAGGAATAGTCGCTCTCTTCGGCTTTCAGCGTGGTGAAATAGTAGGCGGTAGGACGCCCGAACTGGTTAAACTCGACCCCATGCCGCACAAAGCGACCATTTGGCAGGCTGACCTCGTCCAGATCCAAAGGGCACCGCTGCGGATCAATCATGTTCAGTGCGAAACCCCAGGGACCGGCATCCCGGCCGGTCACCAGCTGAATGAAGCACTCCCCGTCGCGCGCGACCGTTTGAACCGCGACCGCCTGAATTTGCCGAAAGGGGAGCCGCCCCGTCACATCGCAGTTTGCCGCTTTAGACCATTCGCGCCAAGCCGCCTCGATCGCAGCGTTTGCATCGACATCAAGAGACCCGTCCGGGTCTTTGGCTTGCGACTGCAGCTGAATGCCGCGCGGCCCGATGATATTCTGACGGCACATGCGCAGGAACGCCTTGGCATGATCATTATTCGCAGACTGCTCCCGAGCCCGCGCGACCAGAACCCGCTGGTTTCGCCGAATGACATCATCGGCCGTCAGAGGTGTGGTCGACCACGACCCGGTCAGGCGATCGGACGAACCCGCGTCGAACAAACGCTTCGAGGTGCCACCGCCGCGCCCAAGATGTGCGCCGCGCTTCTTGGGAACCTTCGGCACCGAACTCTCAGCGAGCGACGGCTCCGAACGCGTCTGCGCTTTCCGCTTTCCAAACAAGCCCATCAGCCAAACCTCACGCGATGAATGCGCCCCAAGCCCCGGCCAGCCTTCGCAGCTGCTGCCGAACTGACCTCCGCGCGGTAGCGATCACGCAGCTTCAAAAGGTCAGAGACAGGCGTCCGTGAGAGCGAACGATTGTTGATCGAGTAGGACTCCTGATCGATCGAAGCCCGGCCCTCGATCACCGCCTCAATCGCCTGCAGGACCCGCTGAGCATGCGACCGGCCATCAAACTCACCGACCACCGCAGAGATATCCGCCAAAAGTTTAGTCTGGCCCTCGGCGACCAGAACCACATCGGACCCATCTGACGCGCGCAGCTGCCACCAATACGAGCCCGGTGCCCAAGCCGCGGTAACGACAGCGTCCGCCAAGAATGTGTGCGTTTCATCCACCCCGGCCGCGACCAGGTCAATCGGACCCGGCCCGCGCAGGATCAGGGACAGCTCCCAATCAGGAGCAGGGTATTCGGAAAAAGACAACGGCACCCGAAAGGTGATGCCAGCCGAAATTTCTGATGGAATCAAACCGACCAACGCCTAGACCCTTTTTCATTTGCGCGACCGTTTTTTCGACTTCGCGCGCCATACTCGCTTCGCACCAGCATCGCCGCGCGGCGCCTCGGAATCCTCTGGCGGTTTGCCCGCAACACGGACGGACGGCGCAGCCTCCGTCTCCAAAGGCTCCAATGGCTCGACAGGATCATCTTTTGGCACCAACCCCCGCACCAGGCGCGGAACGTTTGGATTTACCAGCTTCAGAGCGGCGTAGGCATAGACCCGGCAATCGAGCGCCTCGTTTCTATCCCTCGTTTTGTGCCATTCGCGCACCGAAAACCCGCGCGACATCCGCGTCCGGAGCGCCTCGGCCGTCGCCTGCGCGAACCATTCCGGCGCCCGGCTGGACGGCACATGGCAAAAGCCCGGCCCGTGCTCCACGATGCCGAACCGGCGCGACACGATCACCTTCACCTCATCCACACCGACCGCAAACAGCTGCACCATCCGCGCGCGCCGCGATCGGACCCGGCTCGGAGCCGAAACCACCGGACGGCCCCAGCCACCAACACCTTTGACAGCGAACATGCGCCGGCCGGTTTTGCCGCGCGCATATTCATAAGCCGACTGCGTCAAACCCTCGCCGCCGCCGGTATCAAGACAGGCCCCTGCGATCGACAGCTGGGCGCCCGAGGCATGCCCGAAGGTTTCACCCAAGACCGCGTCGAGCTCTTCCCAAACCTCAGAGCGCATCGGATCGCCGTAGAGGACCCGATAGTCGATTGACCAGGACTCCTCGCCAAGACCCCACCCCACCACCTCGATCTCGAGGCGATCCTGCTGCATGTCGATCCCGGCGGTCAGCACACCGACACCCACCGGCACCACCCCATCAAAGGGGTGAGCGCGCGCGATCAGGTCCGCACTTTCGACCTGATCGCCCTCCTCCTCCCACGTCTCCGCCAGCGACACGTTCACGAACGTTTGCAGGTCCCCCGCCGCCTTCTTTTCCAGAAAGGACTGCACCACATCCTCGAGGCGCCGAAAGCAGGAATAGAGCTCGTTCAAGTGAAATGACGCATGACCCCGAAACGGCTTTTCAGCAATCCAGCCCGCGCCGGAACTTTCAGCCGAGCGAACAGCCTGCACGCGCTCCGCGTCTCTCCAGACGACACCACACCCCTCGCAGACATAGCCCGCAGTTTCCGGCAAATGCTCACCCGTGTCCGACTTGGACCAGGTGACCTGCGCCCATTTCAGGTGCTGCAGAGCCTCGCAATGTGAGCAGATCACATGGAAGCGCCGCATATCGCCCGCCTCAAAAGCGCCCTCGATGTAGGACACGCCCTTGATCGTTGGCGTCGAAATTTCCAAAAGGAGCCGCTGATCGCCAAAGGTAGCGGCCCGCTGCCAGATCAGCGAAACCGGATGGCCCTCTTGCGTCCGATCGTAACCGTCCGTCTCATCGCAAACGATGAACGGCGCAGACTTCCCCCGCATCGTCTTTGGCGAGCCCGACCAGGAGAACATCAGGAACCCGCCCGGATAGGATTTCATCGACTGATTGTTTACCCCGTCGCGGCCGCGAGGTTTGGCAAGCCGGTTTTGCAGCACCTCGTTCGCCTCGACCATCGGGTTAAATTTGGTTTCGAGCCAAGTGTGCAGATCGCCCTGCGACGGCTGCAGCATGATCTGGCTCATTGGGTTTTCAGCGATGCGAAACGCCTGCCCGCAAAGCGCGAGAGTGGTCTTGCCCACCTGCGCACCCCACATCAGCGATATGCGAGAGACAGATGGGTCCATCGTCAGATCAAGAGGCTCGCGCTGGTAAGGAGCGTTGTCGAACCGGATCATACCCGGAATCGCATTGCCGACAGGAATGTAGATCGACCGCTCAGCCCAGACAGAAGGCGCGACATCCGGAGGTGGCGCAAACGACAGCAATGCCTCGGCAGCAATCCGGCGAGACACCGCCCCAATTGGAGGCCGATCACCCATCCGCAAACAGCTCCTCAACATCCGCATTAGCCGCAACCGTCATGGCCAGAGCGATCTCGTCCCGAATTATCCGCTTTATTTGAGCCTCATCCGACAGGCCATGAATGCGGGAGGAAATCCGCTGGGGAGTGTTGCCCAGCAGATTTGCGCGAACTTCGCCCAAGATTAGCATCCATGCACGTTTGACCTCGGCCGCGTCGATCGCGTCACCTTTTCGCTTCGCCGCCTCCATCTCAGCGATATCCGCCTCGGCCCTCGTTTTTCGAGCCTTTTCGACATGGTAATCGATCGCCCCCGCATCCGCCGCAGGCCCAGCAGCGCGATCCTGCAGATACCGAATGTAGCCCTGAACGGCAGCCGCCAGCTCATACCGGCCCCGCTCCGCCCGAGGCACGACACCCGACTTCGCAAGCTGCTGCACGCGCCGCTCGGTCAGCATCAGCAGCTTGGCAATAGTTTTTGCAGGGTAGGTGGGATTACCCGCGCCGCTCATGTGCCCGGCACCCCATCATCGTCCATGAATAGAGGATCAAGAACCAGCGACCCAAGATCATCCGCGTCGGCCGGACCCGCTCGCACCACCGGCGCGACAGGTGGCAGAGCCAAGAACCGATCGAACACCGCCTGAATGATCGCCTGATTATCCCGAGTGCGGCCACTTTCGTCCCAAAGCGCATCAAACCACTCGATGAAGAAGGCCCCGATCGCTGGACCCACGTCGATGTCGAACTGCTCGGTGCGCAGGTTTTTGTTCAAATTCATCGACGAACGCATCACAGCCGTGCAGCGCGCGCCCTCAACAATGATGACCTTCGCGTGAACCGACAGGCACCGGAACGCATCCACCCCCAGAATCTGGATTAAAGGCCCGGCAAACTTCGGCGATTTTTCAAACGTGCCTCGATCGAGCAAAACCCGGCACTCATTAATCCGGCCATCAAGCTGGATTTCGCGCGCTCGCTGCACATCATAAATGCCCGTGGTCCAGGTCGAGAGCCTGACAACCGCAGGCCCGAGCTCGTTCACCATATGCTCCATCGCATCGATTGCCGAGAATTGGCCAGCCGTCAGCCCGGTGACCGCCACCCCATCCGAGAGCGGTCCGATGGTATCGGCAGCATTACCAGTGCGATGCGCGACGAACCGAACTTTGCGAGAGGCTGTCCGCAGGGCGCGAGGTGGACCCTTGCGCACTTTAGGTGGGTTTTCAGTCACGAGCGGCCCACCAGCTTAAAGCCCAGCGCAGGCCACAGGACCGCGCCAGGCTAGAGCCCGAGAGGATCAGACCGATCAACTCGCAAAGGGGAAGCGCACGACCCGGCACTACACATCCTCCGTAACTTTCTGCCGCTTTTGCGCCAGCGCATCGAAGCCCTCACCCGAACTGGCCAGCTTTGCCTTTTTGCCCGAGAATTCCTGCCAGCGACGAACAATCACATCGCAGTATTTCGGATCGAACTCCATCAGGCGCGCGCGTCGGCCAACCTTCTGGCAGGCGATCAAGGTGGAGCCGGACCCCCCGAACAGATCCAGCACCGCGTCACCGCGTCGGCTGCTGTTTTTAAGCATGCCCAAGATCAAGCCGACCGGCTTCATGGTTGGATGTTCCGGCGATCTCTTGGGTTTCTCGGCGCGGATCACAGACCCGACCAACTCCTCAACCATCAGATCGGCCCCAGAGATGCGCAGCGTCGTCTCGCCCGCCTCGATCTGGACCGCGCCACCACCATCCTCCACCCGGAACGGCATATCAACCGCATCAACCACCGTGGTGTTTTTGCGGCCCCCATACCAGGAATGCGCGGCGCCCTCTTTCCACCCGTAGAGGATCGGCTCGTGCCGCCACTGGTAATCCGACCGGCCCAGGACAAGCGCCGGTTTAACCCAAATCAAACAGCCCGAGAGTTTGAACCCGGCCTCAAGGAAAGCGCCCCGGAAATTGAAACCTTCGGTATCGGAATGTGCGATATAGATCGGCGCGCCAACCCGTATGACAGCGAAGGCACCGACGAACGCATCCCGTAGGAACTCCCGAAACGCGGAGTCGCCCATGTGATCGTTTTTGATTTTGCCCGCCTTGCTTTCGTAATTCACGTTATAGGGCGGATCGGTCCAGGAGCAGTCAATCGGCTCGTCACCGCACAGCTTTTCGACATCCGCCAGAACCGTGCTGTCGCCGCACATCACCCGATGATCACCCAAGATCCAGACGTCGCCAGCTTCAGAGACAAACGAGCCGTCCAGACCCGGCGCATCATCGTCGCCCGTCAGACCTTCCTGCTCGAGGTTTTCCTCGTCCAGAAACAGCGCATCGACCTCGGACGCATCGAAGCCGGTCAAGCCAAGATTCGCGCCCAGGTCGCGCAGCTCGCCCAGCTCAAGGCGCAGCATATCCTCGTCCCAACCGGCGTTGAGCGCCAACTTATTGTCGGCGATGACATAGAGCCGCTGCTGCTCTTCGGTCAGATGCGACAGCCGGAAGCAAGGCACATCAGCCATGCTGAGAAGTTTGGCCGCCATCACCCGGCCATGCCCAGCAATGATGGAATTATCAGCCGAGATCAGCACCGGATTAGTAAAGCCGAACTCCTCGATCGATTTCGCAATTTGTGCAACCTGCGTTTCGGTATGAGAACGTGCATTTTGGGCATAAGGAACCAGATCGCCAAGGGCAATATACTCAAGCAGGGCAGGCCTATCAGCCGCTTTTGAAGCCTTAGCCATGCGACCCCCGAAACGAAACGAAATCGATTTTTTCAGGCACGCACAAGTCAATTTCCGCGAGTACAAACACCCTCACACCCCACCCCCCGCAGAAGGACCCAAAGATTCCGGAGCGGCCTGCCGCTGCGGAGAGTCGAACGCGATACGATAGCCAGGACACGCAGCGACGTAGACATCGTAGGCCAGACCGATCTCAGATCGAGTGCCAGCAGAGTCAGCGCGCGAGCGAGAGGGCAGCGACTGGCCCCACGCTTCGCAGAGCGCCCGCTCAGTCTCGGTAGCCTCGCTCGTCGGATTGCTCGTCGCGCAGGCTGCCGCGAGCAGCATCGACCCGGCGCCGCAAATCAGCCGCCCGGCCCTCGTCAAACTCTCGCCCATCTTCCTCAGCCTCCTGTTTGCCCTTGGTGCGCCCGCGCCCGAAGGCACGCGCCAATGCCGCGACCAAGGCGAGAACCCCAGCCGCCGCCCCCAGCAGCCATAGCTGCACCCGCCCGATCATTCGCGACCCATGTGGAATGCGCGCCAGGCAACGATGCCGAGCGCGAGGATCGCCAGGCCGGTAAAGCCATAGGTCACCAGCTGATCAGACAGCAGCGGAGCCGCCTCATTCACCACACGCTCTGCAGCGACAGCGATCGCGGCAACAGACGTGCCCTCCTTGGCAGCTTGGGTTTTCCGTGCAGGCTCAGGCTCAGGCGCAAACCGCGTATTGCGAGGAGGAAAGGCTTTGCCCCAAGAGCGAGCCGGGCCCGTATCGATGTGCATGAACCCAAGATGTGGATAATAGTCAAATCCCTTAAAGCCGACAGCCCGAGCCGCCTCCTCAAAGACGGCAGGGTCGTGGTTTTCCATTCGGATATCGAACGCCTGACCGCGCATGTGATAGCTGCTTTTCGCGCCGCCAACCGCACGATTATGCGCCGGATCACGATAGGCGGAAGTGACCAGCATGGGCGCATCGAGTAGAACACGCAGCCGCTCAAGCCGCTCGATCGCGTCCACCTCCAACTTCAGTGCGCCGTTTCCTTTGGACGCCAGCTCGGCAGGCGCAAAGTGCGGATATGGCCAATCCTTCGCATCCCCCCAATGGGACAAATTGATCATTGTTTTAGACATGACGTCCCCCAAGATTGGTCAGTTTCACTGCTTAATACCCCTTTCCTGAAGCAGCTGCCGCAGCAGCCGATTGCTTTCGCGCTGATCAGTTTTAAGCTCCTGAAGCGACTGGAAGAGCGATTCGAACCGAGCGGTGCTTTGCGATTGGGCGTTTTCAAGCAACCTCACGCGCACCTCGATCTGGGATCGATCCTGAGTAGCCATCGCCGATCGTGACGAAACATCATCCAGACGCGTCGTCAGGGTGGCCATATTCAGCCCCGCGTAGAGGCCCGCGCCGATCAGACCGCAGCCAATAGTCCACGCCAGAGACTTGTTCAGCGTGACGCCACGATCAGAATTTTCAATCATCTGCCTTCTCACAAGACCCACCTCAGAATTTCGCGCGGCGCGCACATCACACCAGCCCCTTGAAGTTTAAAGGAAACCACGTGCTCAAGCCCTCTGGCGGTTTGCCCGCCAGAGTTTTCGCCACCGTCGTGCGATCAACGCCCAACTCCTCGGCAATGCGATGCACGGATGCGTTCGAGCGCAGATGAAGGGCAAAGATCGAAACCGATCGCCAAGCCCGCTCATGATTTCTCAGGTTCGAGGTTTGGAGAATTTCACCACCGAACGCCCGGCTAAGACGGGTGGCATCACGCCAGCCCAAGATCCGCACAAGCGAATGATCGACCCTCAAGCGCTTCGGCACATAGAAACAGACGCGCCATGACCTGGTAGTAGACAGGCGCATCGAACTGACCAGAATGAACGCTGCGTCTGCGCCGATGGACTCGACCACCTCGCCAAACACGCCCTCAAGGGGCAGCTGGAGAATGTTGTCATCATTAGACACCGGCAGGGCCCACGGTCGAAACATCAGGCAAGACGGAAACCGACACCTCGGTCTGCGCCACAGGCCCATTGATGAAATCGAGGGTGAAACCCATCACACAAGCGAAAGCGCTGGGCGACCCGATGCCCGCTCCCGAGCGACAGGCGAAACCCGATCGGCGCCAATCAGCTCTACTAGGATATCGACAGCCGACAGCGATACCGGCTGCGACCACTCAAACACCTCGGCGCGATCGAGGCACATGTGCCACTCAATCGACAAGGCTGCGCGATCAATCGCGGCGACAACCGCGCGATCCTCCTCAGATGGCATAGGCTCATCCAGGGCGGCATAGATCGCAGCGTCCCACCGCCGCTCGATATGCATAACTTCATCGCCCAGTGCATGCTTCAAAGGCCCGACAATGTCGCCCAGCGCATACTCGTGCAAATCATGGCTCCCAGCCCAGATCACCGCCGATTCCGTCAAACCTGAATGCTGAGCAAGGCGACCGCAGAGCCGCAGATGTTCCAAAACCGTCAGAGCGCGCGGATGACCAGAAAACCGGCGCAACGAACGCAAACGCGAAAACATAAAATCAATATCGACATCGAACGGTTTCGGGTTTCGGATATCAGCGACCATGCGATCACCACTCAGGCATTCAAAAGACATCAGAGAACTCCCTCAGGACGCAGTGCAGCGCGCGACACTGATCCGCAGCGAACGGAAGGCCCCGTCGCTCTCGGTCGAGTTGCGAAGACAGCGCGGCCTGCACCTCGTCCAGCGATGTAAGGACGGACAGCCCAGTCCGGCGATGGCGGATATCAGCGGTGCAATTGGGCGAAAGGCGAGCGACCCGAGTATTGCGGCACACGACCAGATCCACAGTCCCAAAGGTGCGTCCCACCGACTGCGCCCCGCTCATGACGACACCGCGGACTCAGCGGACGCAAAATATGGCGTAACCACCTCGCCAAATTTGCCATGCAAAATCCCATAGGCGCCATCCTGATGTATCGACCTGCAGGTGATGACCGACGACTTGCGATACCCATCGAGGACATCACGCGCAACAAAACCGCCCGAAACCAGAGACCATGCGCGCAAACCCCAAACCATCGTCTCTGGAACCGGATCGCCCGAATTCATCCGCTTGGCGTACATCTTGTTTTCATCGTCAGGGCGAAAGGTCTCGACCCTCATGCCACTGGAAGCGGAAACGGAACGCGGCATCGCGTCCACGAATTCAGCCTGCACCGGCCAAGCGTAGCCTGTGTGGCTGTCCCGGATCGCCGTGAAGGTCTTTAGCAGGTTCTCATCGAATTCAGTTTGACCAGTAACTGGCATTCGGCGCGCAAAGGCATCCGCGATGCCAGCGACGTGAGCCGCTCGAGCATCCTCGCCAAAGCCTCGGGGAGGGGCAAAGCCGCTGAGGAACGAAACCACCGCAGCAAAAGCCTTTGACTTGCGATCTTCAAATTTCATAGCCCATCGCCTCCAGTTTTTTAAGAACCCCCGCAGAAACACCAAATCGAGAAACAGCCGCCTTTTTTTCCAATGGGGGGTAGGGGGAAGGTTCTCTTACAGGTTCTATTACAGGGTTAGTGTCGCAATTTGAGACACGGGAATGGCCCTTTTTGAGACACGGGATTGCCGTTTTTTGAGACACGGGAACCGTGTCGCAATCTGAGACACGGTCCGGCTCGACGTTCTCGGTTTGGACCGGTAAATCCCGTGTCGCAGTTTGAGACACGGCAAACTCAATAATTGGTGGCGCGGCAAAATCCAGAGCCAAAACATAGTGAGTCGAAAGCTGCTTTTTTGTCACTGGATTTATGCGCTGGACGCGATTCAGCAGCCCGGCCTCCTCCAGATCATTCAGGTGACGATTAATCGTCGCACGCGACATATTGCAATCAGCAGCAAGGCGAGACTGCTCAGGGTTTACCTGCTTCGTATCTTTGTTGTGACGATCGGCCAGCTGGATCAGGATAACCCAAGGCCCCGGCTTCAAAGTGCGCTGCTCAAGTGCCCAATTTACAGCTTTATGACTCATGGCTTAACGCCTCCGCCTTCAGGGCCTCGATCACCGCCGCCTCGAGGGCAGACAGCACCGTCAGGCTTTCCGCCACAGCGCCAGCGACCAGATGGAGATCCTCTTGCAGCCGCCCGATGCGATCCGCCTGAATTTGCATCAGGCGCATCTGCTCCCGCATCAGATGGTGGACAACTGAAATATCGATGGGATTGTCGCCCAGCGCAGCCTGGATGATTTGCAGCCGCTGCTGGGTGAGATCAGCCCGGCGCACGTTTGGAGTTTCAGCCATTACCATTTGCCTCCTTTTTTTGTTTTTTCTTGTCCGCCGCCATTTTCGCCTCGAGACCATCGATATGGTGAGCGAGACGGCGCAGCTGCGTGCCCATGGGGCGCACGACATTACCCCGCCTCTTTGCGCGTCAGATGTAAAAACGAGAAAAGCTCCTTTGGCGGGTTAGTCATTCCGCGCTCGCTGGCTAACGAACAAAGGACGCCATACCAAGACGCAGGAAGGGCGCCCGACTGCATGTGAGAATGGACTGTGGTTGGACCCTTACCAAGGCGCATAGCCACCTCCCGGTAGCCGCCAAGGTCCAAAATCAACTTGCGGGTATCGTTTTTCATGGCATAAGTCATATTACGATATTTTCGTAGATGCAACGATGCAGAGGTTAGAAAATGCAAAAAACTCGTAACAGAACGATTGTAACGTATGGAACATTTTGAAAAAGAACGCCGGTGCCTCACGACATCAATCACGCACGAGGCTATTCACCTCCGCCTAACCGCAGCGCGCAAGGCCACCGGCTTCTCCGCAAAGGACCTAGCATCGAGCGCAGGCATTAAATACACGACCTTCAAGTCGCAGGAAACATCCGGTGCCCCGTCATTGCGCATGCTAGACTTTTACTGGAAAGCATTCCAAATCGACGCAAACTTTCTTATAGGTGGCGATTTTTCTCGAATTCTTCCCGACACTCTCGCAGAGATTTTGAAGCATATGAATGACCCTGAAGCCAAAACTTCGGGAACAGAACTCGACTGATATCCAAGCCGAGCCACAATGCCATCTTGGCGACCAGTCGTATAATCATGCGAATCGCCTCCGACACAGATGTTCATGGTTCATTCTCCTGAACAGGGTGGGAACAATCAAACGCCAAATACAATAAATCCAATTTTCTCGTAATCATCCATTGATTGGTACGTTATTTTCGTATTAGTTACCCCTACAGCATTATGCGTAAGGAGCGACAAGCATGTCCGTCAAGCCTATCCGAACATTTCAGGCGGCGGCAGAGCAGCGCGATGCGCGCCCAGGACGCATCCGGCGCATGCTGCTGGTGGCTGCAATCGCTACCAGCATCCAGCCCGGATGGCAGTTTGCAGACTATGTCGCCCGCAAGACGGCAGCTACCGTGGAACTCGCAGAATTGTGCAGAGGTATGCTTGAGTGCAACCCGCTCAAGAAAGCGGCAAGCCATGAATAATGCCCAAAAAAAAACCAGGGACATGCAGCGCGACGGGCGAGAGGTTGAGTTTGCCGACTGCATCATCCGCATTCTGGACACGGCTGAAGCGCTGGGCCTCGACGTGGCAGGCGCCATGATTGAGAAAAACCGCTTCAAAGCCCAGCGTGCGGATCACAAGATGGCGCAGCGCGCAGCTGGTGGAAAGCGATAGTGAAATGAGAAATCTGCCCCCCCATACATCGACATCAACAGACGCGATGCCGCTGGCTGAACTGCTCCGCCCGCTCTCGGCGAAAGCCTTGCCGCGCAGCGCGATGGTGGGGAAATATGGCGAGAGGCTGAGCGAAGATGAAGCGCGCGCCAGAACACATGAGCTGTTTAACAACCGCCGAAACGGCAGAAAAGGAGTTGGCCTCCGATGACCGCCATATCGACATTCCAGCCCCCCATCCGGCTCTTGCCTATCAAGGAAGCTGCCGACATTTTAGGAGTGCCGGCCAAGTCCCTACGATCAGCAGCCGACGCGCATGGATTAACCATTCGAATGGGCCGAGCGGTGCGCATCAGCCCCAATCACCTAGAGGAACTCTGTGAATTATGCCGATGCCAACCAAAGGAGCGCGCCTCTTCCTCCGAAAGCGAAAAGGCCGAGAGCCCGTCTATGTCATCAAAGACACCGGAAACGTCGAGCGCAGTACGGGCACAGATGATCGCAGACAGGCTGAAATCCAGCTCTCGGACCACATCGCCCAAAAAACCCGCTCAGGTGGTTCAGCTCGCCCAGAGGCAGTGAGCATCGCCGAGGTTTTGGCGATCTATGGGGAGGAACACGCGCCGACCGTCGCCAGCCCCCGATCGCAGGGACTGGCCATTGCTGCTCTGCTCCCGTTTTGGGGAGCCAAGATGGTGAGCGAAGTGAAAGGTGAAACCTGCCGCCGCTACGCCAAGACACGAAAGCACCACCAAACCGGCCTGCCGATCGCGCCAGGCACAATCCGGCGCGAGCTCAACACGCTCGGCGCCGCGATGAATTACTGCCACCGCGAAGGATACCTGACCTACGCGCCGCCCGTTAGCCTGCCCGAGGCACCCGAAACATTCCAGCGCGCGCTTCAGCGCGACGAAGTGGCGAAACTGATCCGCGCCGCCCGGCGCAGGAACTGCCCACACGTTGCCCGCTTTATTTTGGTATCGATCTACACCGGCACCCGCGCCAGCCCGGTGCTGAACCTGAGAATCATGGGACCGGCGACGACAGGCGGATGGTTTGATTTGACCGCTGGCGTTTTATACCGGATGGGCGATGCCGAGCGCGCGACCAAGAAACGCCGCACCCCAGCCCGGCTCCCGCGCCAGCTGCTCGGACATGCCCGGCGCTGGCAAGCGCGCGGCGACATTTGGGCGGTAGCGTTTCGCGGCCAGCGCGTAGCCTCGATCAAAACCGCATGGGCCAAGATTGTGGTCGAGGCCGACCTTGGATGGCGGCCGACACCGCACACCCTGAAACACACCGCGATCACATGGGCGATCGAAGGCGGCGCCAGCATAGCCGACGCATCCGGCTTCTTTTCCACCAGCATCGCCACCATTGAGCGCGTCTATTGGCACCGCTCCCCGCACTTCCAATCAGGCGCGCTGGGCGCGATCGAAAACAGGAAATCCCCGCAAACAGGGGCGAAACAGGGGCGGAGCAAGTGACCAGAACAGCGCAGAGGCATGAAAACTTGGTGACCCCGGCAGGATTCGAACCTGCAACCTGCCCCTTAGGAGGGGGCTGCTCTATCCAGTTGAGCCACGGGACCACTTGCACTGAATAACGTGGCGAGGCCGACTTGTCATCGGGGAATGCGCAAATGCCGCACTACTTGATCCACCTCGGATGTTCGCGGTAACGTTTACGGAAATTACCGGGGAACACCAATTGAACCAGAGAACCATCCGCCCGCTGACGCTCCGGGACGTATCCGAGGCTTGCGGCGTTTCGGAAATGACCGTTAGTCGTGTACTTCGAAATCGCGGCGATGTATCGGACGCAACGCGCAAGCGCGTGTTGGCCAGCGCGAAGGCGCTGGGCTACGTCCCAAACAAGATCGCTGGCGCGCTGGCGTCGAACCGGGTAAATCTGGTTGCTGTTATTGTCCCATCAATGTCGAACATGGTGTTTCCTGAGGTTATGACCGGTATCACCAGCGTGCTGGAGGAGACAGGCTTACAGCCGGTCATGGGCCTTACGGACTACACTCGCGAGAAGGAGGAGAAAGTTCTCTATGAAATGCTGTCATGGCGCCCCTCAGGTGTCATCATAGCAGGGCTAGAGCATTCCGAGGCAGCGCGCGCAATGCTGCGCGCTTCGGGCATACCGGTGGTCGAGATCATGGACGTGGACGGTACCCCAGTAGATTCGGTCGTGGGTATTTCGCACCGTCGCGCGGGTGAGCAGATGGGGCGCGCCATCCTCAAGGGGGGCTATCGACGCATCGGTTTCATGGGGACGACGATGCCGCGTGATCACCGTGCACGCAAACGTTTCGAAGGCCTTACCGACGTGCTGGCCAAGGCGGGCGTCGAGATCGCAGAAAAAGAGTTTTATTCTGGCGGATCGGCCCTCCTGAAGGGGCGCGAGATGACGCAGGCCATGCTTGCGCGTAATCCTGAGTTGGACTTTCTATATTACTCCAATGACATGATCGGCGCCGGCGGACTTTTATGGCTGCTGGAGCAGGGCTATGACATTCCCGGCAAGATTGGCCTCGCGGGCTTCAACGGGCTGGATTTGCTCGAGGGGTTACCGCGCCAATTGGCCACAATGGACGCGTGCCGACATGAGATAGGTCGCTCCGCCGCTCGTATCATCGCGGACCGGTCGCAGCCCGGGGCGGACCATACACCTCAGCGTATCGCGCTGGAGCCGACGATCAGTTATGGTGATACGCTACGTAGGCCATAAGGCGGTATCCAAGCGCTGATTTTGATCGTCATTTGATCATTGGCGTCCAAGTCATCCCTGAAAAAGCAGGTCATGGCTGCGCAGATCGCCAAGTCGGGGTTACGCGTGCCCTAGGATAATCTGACATTATGCAATAATACAGCCCCGCTCGAAATCGAGCAGGGCTTTATTTATCAAACCAACATGTTAAAAAAGGGCAAGGTCAGCCGTTCTTCTTACCCTTCAAGGGCGCCCAGATCCGCTTGTTTGTTAGGTAGAGCAGAACCGAAAGAAGCGTCAGAAATATAACACCCGTCAGGCCCGCGAACTTCCGCGCCATCATCTTAGGCTCGGCCGTCCAGGTCAGGAACGCAGCCACGTCCTTGGCCGAATTTTCCAGATCAGCGGCGTGGCCATCATCGAATTCGACCGAGTCGTCATAAAGCGGCTGCCCCATCGCGATCCAGCTGCCGGGCACGGTCGCATGACCATGCTCGTCCTTGCACTCTTCGGGATAGCCACCAGCGCCGAAGGCCGAATTATAACTACCGGGGAAATCGTCTGGCGCGCAATCTGGGGCTTCGTGATAGCTGGTGAGAAGGGTGTAGATATACTCCGGCCCGCCGATCCCCTTGAGAAACTGGTTGATACCAGTTCCGTAGGGACCGTGAAAACCAGCCCGCTTTTTCGCCATCAGCGACAGGTCAGGCGCGTTTTCCAATGCAGACATGGGAAAGTGATCAGCTGGAGTCGCAGGGCGATAATCATCCAGCTCCGCGTCAAACACCTCGAATTGCGCGGCATAGGCCCGCACCTGATCTGCGGGTAGTTGCGGGCCGCCATCGTCATGCAAAGTGCGAATCGGCACATATTGCAGTCCGTGGCAGGCTGAGCAGACTTCGGTATACACCTTTAGCCCGCGCTGAAGCTGAAGCGGATCGAAGGCGCCAAACGGTCCCTCAAAGGAGAAGTCGACATCCTCGACATGGACCTCACCACCGGCCGCCAGTGCCGCGCCGCCCGAAAAGGTCAGCGACAGCGCCACGGCGACAGGTGCACCAAATTTACGGAACATTGCGTTCATTATTCTGCCCCTCATTCGGCCGGATTGACGATGGCATTCATACCACCGGTTTTAGCGGCCATATGCGCGTTGAAGTCGTCTTCGATCGTAGCCGGGATCGGCAGCGGTTTCTCGATCACGCCCAGTAATGGCAGCACTATCAGGAAATACCCGAACCAATAGGCAGATGCGATCAATGAGATCACACCATAGATACCCTCGGCTGGCATGGCTCCTGCCCACATCAAGACAAAGAAATCGAGCACCAGCAGCGCAAACCACCATTTGAACATTGGGCGATAACGGCCCGAACGTACACTTGAGGTATCCAACCACGGCGCCAGAGCCATGACTGCAATCGCGCCAAACATCGCAAGCACCCCAAAGAACTTAGCATCTACGATGCCGCCAGTGATCCAGCTCGCACCCATCACGACCCAAACGTCAGCAGTGAAGGCACGCAGGATCGCGTAAAAAGGCAGGAAGTACCATTCGGGGACGATGTGCGAAGGCGTCGAAAGCGCGTTCGCCTCAATGTAGTTGTCAGGGTGGCCCAAATAGTTCGGCATAAAGCCGACGATGGCAAAGAACACGATCAAGATGATCGTCAGAGCAAACAGGTCCTTTATCACGAAGTACGGCCAGAACGGGACAGTGTCCTTTTCGGCCTCCGCCTTGGACGTGCGGCGCACTTCAACACCGGTTGGGTTATTGTTACCCGTGGTGTGGAAAGCCCAGATATGCACGGCCACCAGAGCCGAGATAATGAATGGCAGCAGGTAGTGCAGGCTGAAAAAGCGGTTCAGCGTGGCGTTGTCCACCGCAGGGCCACCGAGTAGCCATGTCTGGATCGGCTCGCCAATGAACGGGATCGCACCAAAAAGTCCGGTGATGACGGTAGCGCCCCAGAAGGACATCTGGCCCCAGGGTAGAACATAACCCATAAAGGCGGTGCCCATCATCATCAAATAGATCAGCATGCCGATGATCCACGTCACCTCGCGCGGAGCTTTGTAGGAACCGTAATAGAGGCCGCGAAAGATATGAGCATAAACGGCAACAAAAAACAGCGAGGCGCCGTTCATGTGCAGATAGCGAATAAAGTGACCACCATTCACGTTGCGCATGATGTGTTCGACCGACGCAAACGCAAAGTCGACATGCGGCGTGTAATGCATTGCCAGAACGATGCCGGTGACGATTTGAAGCGCCAAGCAGAACGTCAGAACAATACCCCAGATCCACATCCAGTTGAGGTTCTTGGGCGTCGGAAGCATCAAAGTATCATAGAACAACCCAACGATAGGCAAGCGCTTGTACAGCCACTTTTCGCCACGCGAGTTCGGCTCGTAGTGATCGTGCGGAATACCACCCATGATATGTGTCCTTATCCCAGTAAGATCGTTGATTCATCTTCGAACGAAGCCGGTGGAACCGGTAGGTTCGTCGGCGCGGGGCCTTTGCGGATGCGGCCAGCCGAGTCATAGTGCGAGCCGTGGCAGGGGCAGAACCACCCGCCAAAATCGCCTGCGCCGTCGCCCAGTGGGACGCAGCCAAGGTGGGTGCAGACACCCATCATGACCAGCCATTCGCTGTCGGTGCCGTCTTCCATTCCGGGTGCCAGCAGCGCGCGATTGATGTCGGTTGCCGGAGCGCCCGCGTCAATATTTGCGTTTCGCGCGATGGGATCTGGCAAGGTCGAAACATCAACTGCATTGGCCGACGCCAGGTCAGCCTCGGTGCGGCGGCGGATAAAAACAGGCTTGCCCAGCCACTTGACGGTGATCTGCGTGCCCGGCTCTACGCCGCCCACATCCACCCGGATCGAGCTGAGCGCCTGAACGTCAGCCGAAGGGTTCATCTGATTGACCAGCGGCCAGATGGCGGCACCGGCCGCGACGGCGCCAGCGCTGATGGTCGCATAATAGAGGAAATCCCTCCGGGTGCCTTCGTGATCGTCTGCGTGGGACACGAGGTTTACTCCAATTCTCAAATACTGCTCTATCAGCCGCATACGGGTTGATGGCCGCAAGATTCATGCGACTGGCTTAAAGTTGGTTTTAGCGGGGCTTTTCCAGCCCGTCCAGTGCGCAATGGTGCATATCGGGCAGGGGCGCGGATCTGTCGCGCCAAAGGGGTACCGAACACAAAAACCAGATGCGCCCTAAATGCCAACGCAGGAGATAGACGATTCCGGGGTGCTTGAGGCGCGGCGCAACGAGGTGTAGGAAATCATCATGACCACCGCCCCTCTAGTGAAAGCTTCATCCATGCGCACTCTGTCCAAAACCGCAATCGCCGCCGCCCTGATGGTGGCCGCCTCGCCCGCCGCCGCAGAGTTGGAGCTGAGTCTCTATTTGGGCACCCAGACCGCCGGAGACAGTACCGCATCGGGCACGTTGCCGGACGGCACGGCCTTTAATCGCAAGGTGGATTGGTCGGGCAAATCTTTTGACAATCCTTACTATTATGGTGGCCGCGCGATGTGGTGGACCAACAGCGACCTTGGCTTCGGTATCGAGGGCACCCATTCCAAGGCCTATGCAAGCAGCGCCGACCGCGCCGCTATCGGCGTCAACCGTCTGGAGTTCACTGACGGGCACAACATCGTCACCGCCAACGTGATGAAGCGCTATCCCGAGGCGTTCAGCGGTAGCCGGTTCACACCCTATGCGGGCGCCGGTATCGGCATCGCGGTCCCACATGTCGACATCCAGGTCATAGGCGCAGGCACACGCACCCATGACTACGAAATGACAGGTCTGGCTGTACGCGGCATCGCCGGCATGAAATATGAGTTGTCAGACAGCTGGTCGCTCTTTGGCGAGTATCAGATCGTATGGTCGGACAACGACGTGACCATCAACGCCGATCCAGCCGTAATTGGCCAGACGGATGGAAAACTGCGCACCGAGTTAACAACCCATGCAGTGAATATCGGAATCAGCTACAACTTCTGATCCAGAACGGCCTCAGGTAAACATAACAACGCGTCCCGGACTTGATCCGGGGCGCGTTGTTGTTTCATGTCGGCTTGGTCGCCTGCATCGAATCGCGCTGATCGAACACCGCGTGCCACGCCGCCAGTTGCGGATGCCCGCTGCGCCAGTCTCGGTCCGGCTGGCGGAAATCAAGATAGCTTAGCGCACATCCCACCGCGATCTGGCCCATATCCAGCGGCCCTGCCAGATGAGCGATCCAGCGCGCCTCCAGCGCGTCCAGCGCCGCGGTTATCTTGCTCGACTGCGCGTCGATCCAGCCATCCCATTGCTTGGCCTCGGGGCGCATCCGCACTTCGTAGATCATCAAGATACCGGCATCCATGATTGCGTCGCCCGTTGCCTCCAGCGTCAGCGTTTCCCACAGACGTGTTTCGGGGTAGAGCGTACCGCCCCCCTGAGCATCCAGATATCGGCATATCACCCGGCTGTCATACAGCGCGATGCCGTCATCGCGGATCAATGCTGGGATCTTGCCCAGCGGATTCGCCGCGGCGACGGAAGCATTGATGTCGATCGGCGTGGTCATCACCACCTCCATCTGGACCGAATCGGTCATGCCCTGCTCGTGCAGGACAACCGCGACCTTGCGCGCGAAGGGGGATGTGGGGCCGGTAAGCAGTTTCATCTGGTGTGCTCCTGTCAGCAATTTTGCTGCACCCTAGAAGTCGGCCAGTGCGCTGTCTATACCGCGCTGCGCATCAGCGTGGACAGCAGGCGCACCTCTTGGCCCATCCCGTAGGCATCCACGTGATCGGCCGCGCGCAGACGCATGTCATTGGGCTTGTTCTGGTTCAGCTTCCATGTGCCATGCACGCCCGCCACGTGCATCCGGCACGGCACGATCTGGCGCATCATGCGGTCCAGCGCGTCCGGCGCCATCTTGGCAGCGGTCCACGGCGCTTTGGGGGCCAGACGCGCCTCATATGCCTGCGACTGGCGATCCAGAAGGTCGCGTAATTCTGTATCGGGCCGCAGCTCGATCTCGCCCACCATATGAACGGCAACGTAGTTCCACGTCGGCACCTGGTCCTCGGCGTCATACCAATCTGGCAAGATGTAGGAATGAGGGCCTTGGACCGCCAACCGCGCGGGAACCAGCGCCTTAGCGACCCGCACGATGGGGTTCGAGCGGACAAAGTGGAAATCCACGACATCGCCTGCGCCATTCAAAATGAAGGGAATATGGCTAAGCAGCGGCGCGCCGTCATTCGCGACAGCCAACACGCCAAAGCCATGCTGCCGCACGAACTGAAGGTTAAACTGCGTAGTCGCACCGCGATATACCGGGTTTGGATGCATTAGACCGCAACCAGCCGGGCGCCGCGTGTGCCCGCGATACGCGCGCCAACGATCTGGCCCTCGGTCTGCGGCTCATCAAACGTCACTTCGGTAAACTGCTCCGTCCGTCCCATATGCGGGTTCTCCATCAGCACCAAGTGATCGTGCCCCACCTGTGCCTCCAGATGTCGCGCAACTTGCCGCTCGCCCGCGCTCCGCAGCTGTGCTGCGCGCTCCTTGATGGCGCGCCCGTCCACCTGCGGCATCCGGGCGGCAGGCGTACCGGGGCGCGGCGAATACGGAAAGACGTGCAGCCATGTCAGATCGCACTCCTGCACCAGCGCGAGGGAGTTTTCGAAATGCGCCTCACTCTCGGTCGGAAAGCCGGCGATGATGTCAGCGCCAAAGGTCATGTCGGGGCGCAACGTGCGCGCTTCTTGCGCAAAGGCAATGGCATCGGCGCGCAGATGCCGCCGCTTCATCCGCTTGAGGATCAGATCATCACCGTGTTGGAGGGACAGATGCAGGTGCGGCATCAATCGGGGCTCTGTCGCGATTGCCTGCAGCAAGTTCTCGTCCACCTCAATCGAATCGATGGAACTGATGCGCAGGCGCGGCAGATCTGGCACCAAACGTAGGATACGCATGACCAGATCGCCAAGTTTAGGCGCACCGGGCAGGTCCGCGCCCCAACTGGTGAGATCCACACCCGTCAGCACAACCTCGTTATAGCCTGCATCGACCAGACGCTTGACCTGGTCCACGATGACGCCCGCCGGCACCGAACGCGAATTGCCGCGGCCATAGGGGATGATGCAGAACGTGCAGCGATGATCGCATCCGTTTTGCACCTGCACATAAGCGCGGCTCCGCGTGCCGAATCCGTCGATCAAATGACCCGCCGTCTCCGTGACAGACATGATGTCGTCGACTTGCACAGGCTCGGTCCCGAAATCACCCGCCAGCGAGGCCCAAGTGCTGGCCTGCATCTTCTCAGTATTACCGATCACGACGTCGACCTCGGGCATCGCTGAAAACGTAGCAGGCTCAGTCTGGGCCGCGCAGCCGGTGACAATGATGCGCGCGCCAGGGTTGTCGCGGCGCAGGCGGCGAATATCCTGCCGGGCCTTGCGCACGGCCTCGGACGTAACGGCGCAGGTATTGACTACGACAGCGCCTTCCAGCCCGGCGCTGACAGCCAGCTCCTTCATCGCCTCCGTCTCATACGCGTTGAGTCGGCAGCCGTGGTTGGAAAATACCGGCGCGCTCATCGGGCCTGCGCCAAAAATTCGGGCGTCAGCGTGCCACTGGCGACATGCATCGTTGGCCCGGTCATCCAGACACCATCCTCGCGCCAGTCGATCATTAGCGTGCCACCATCCAGATCGATGCGCACCTTGCGCTCCGTCAGGCCCCGCCGAACTGCGGCCACAGCCACCGCACAGGATGAGGAGCCAGAAGCAAGCGTCAGGCCAACCCCCCGCTCCCAAACGCGCATCCGAATATGATCCGGGCCGACAACACTTGCGACCTGAACATTCGTGCGCTGCGGGAAAAGCGGATGATGCTCGTAACGTGGTCCAAACTGCTCCAGCGGGATAGCCTCCGCATCAGCCACAAAAAACGTGCAATGCGGATTGCCCATGCCGGTCGCAACGGGCCCGCCCTCAATGGGCAGTTCAGTCGTGTCCACCTCCTCGGCCAATGGGATGTCCTGCCATTCCAGCTGCGGTGCGCCCATATTGACCGATGTCAGACCGCGGCCTGCATCCTGCGCATATAGATCACCACGCTGTGTGGTCAGGTGAAGGGTCCCCTTGTGCGCCTCGTCCATCAGATACCGCGCGATGCACCGCGTCGCGTTGCCACACGCCCCCGCCATGCTGCCATCGCTGTTCCAAAAGGTCAGGTGCGCATCCCCGGCACCGGTGCCAATCACGGCCAGCTGGTCAAATCCGATACCGCGATGCCGATCCCCCAGCAGGACCGCCAGCGCGGGCGTCATGGTAACCTCGCGCACGCGCGCATCCAGCACGACAAAGTCGTTGCCCAGCCCGTGCATCTTCATAAAGGGCAAACTCGTATTGCGGCGCGTATCCATACCCGGCGCTATAAACCCCGCCAACGGATGAATCCAGTGATTGCGCGACCTTGCCGTTGGATTTGGGGTTGACCCTAGGCGGCGCTCTTTCTAATTAACGCTTTAGTGGGCCCTTAGCTCAGTTGGTAGAGCAACTGACTTTTAATCAGTGGGTCACAGGTTCGAATCCTGTAGGGCTCACCACACTAACCAGTAAGTTGGTGCTTGATTTGCACTTACCGCCGCTCCGCAGCTTACCTACGCTGCTCGGAGGCTGGGCATATTTAACGGTTACAGGCGAACCGTTTTTGAACGGACCTAAACGAATCATTCCGTTTCCCGGCATGTTGGCTTTGATAATAGAACCGCATCGCCAGCCGCATATTCGTGCCATCGTGAGTTCCTGACCATTCCGCCTTGGCCTAGTGCGCAGCACCACGCTGAGACGGCTTTCCCTTCTGTCGTATTGAACACGCTGATGGGCTGATTTGGACGGATGTCCCAGTGCGGTTGCCCGATGTATGATTTTTTACCGCACGGAGACTCTGTTGCACAAAGCCGCTGTTAACCCCTCGTCCCTTTCCCCGGCCGGATTCGTCCCACGCCGTCGATGGCGGGGATGCCAAAGGCGGTGTCGCCGGTCATGACGATGCTGCGGACCTGAACGTCCACAACTTTACGGTCGAAGCTCCGCGCCATGAGGCGTTGCCCCAGCAGTTTCATACGGTGCATCCATTGCCCGGCAGGGGTCAGCAGGTGCAGGGCAGCATTGGAACCTCGGTAGGGGATGTGCGTGGCCACTCCGACCTGATGGCACGGCCTCCCAGCTGATCTCCGGGTCAAGCCAACCTCTCACACAGGCAAGCACGTGTAGCCGGTCAGCCGATCGCCAGCGGGCCTCAACGCTTGAGTGCTTCGGTATATGCGGGCCAGTTCTGTTGGGAGGGGGGGGCTGCTCATGCACCCCAGCGGCCACGCTGGATGCACGAAATAAAACCGGCACGGGACTTGTACAACAGAGCCCTGGAACTCCATAATTTTGAAAACTTATTTTTATTCAATGCTATAATGACAAAAAAAGCCATTTTGAACGAGAACGAATAACTGTAAACGATAGGTGCAAGTCGTGATCTCGCTGACTTCTAGTCAATGGGTGACAGGTTCGAATCCTCGAGACCTTACCATTTTTCTCAAAACCGCTAGTCCAGCAGTTGCAGAATTTCACGCGCAGCTCGGCTTGTGCCCGGATAGGATTGCATGTCGCGCGCGACATCTGCCAAGTGGCGACGCATTGGCGCGTCCTCCAGCAGATCCATGATGGCGACGCGCAGCGACGCATCCGTCCACCCGGCACGGTTGATACGGCGACCGACGCCGACATCTTGCGCGCGCTGCGCATTGTCGTGGCCATCCCAGCAATACGGCATCACCAGCGAAGGCACCCCGTGATAGAGCGCCTCGCAAAAGCTGTTATTGCCGCCATGATGGATAACCAGCGATGCCTGCTCGATCACCGAGGGCTGCGGAAACCAACTGGCCAGATGCACATTATCAGGCACAACGTCATACGCCTCGATAAGACCGCCAACATTGACCAGAAAGCGTGCAGGGATTGTCTGAAACACCAACAGCATACGCTTGATAAGGGCAGTATCCACCGCCCCCAGAGAGCCGAACCCGACATAGACAAGCGGGCCACCATCGACGGCAAAGCGCGGCAACTCATAATCCGACTCGCGGCGCACGCACCCCTCAAGAAAGACGAAGCAGGCGGCATTCAACGGTTCCGCGCGCTCGTATCGCACAGCTTGTGGGGCCAGTAGCAGGTTCAGATCCGGCGACGACTCCAGGAAGGTACCGGGTGGTAGCGCGGTCAGTCCGTGCCGTTTGCGAAAGGCGTTGTAATGGCGATGCACGTCCCGCGTCGCCGCAGCATACGCCGTATTGAACGCTCCGGTATCATCGCCCGGTGCAAGGCCCGACAGGTAGGGCGGCACGCCAACACCCGATATCTCGGTTTCGGCACAAGACACGATTCGCACCCAAGGACAGCCTGCATTCGCGATGGCGGGAAACATGATGACATTGTCCAGCACGATGGCATCGGGCCGGATCTGGGCCAGCAACCCGGCCAGATCGCCCTCGGCCGCGATGGCTGTCTCAACAATGGCGCGCCATGTCGGGCCAACATAGGTCGGCAGCTGCTCCAGCGGGCTAAGATCAAAATGCGGCAGATGGGTGTTGATGAATTCCTGCCAGTAATCCGCTATCGCCTCGGCGCTGCTGCCCGGATGCTCGGGCAGGTGGTATTCCTTGAAGCCATATTCGGCGAAAACGCCAGTGAACCCGGCATGGCAGATAAACACCGGATTGGCGCCCTGCCGCTGCAATTCCTGCGCGATACCGACACAGTTGAGCGCAGCGCCAAAGCTGGCCTCTGGGAAAAACGCAATTTCGGGGGCGCGCATCATGTTCGCGCTCCTCTGTTTGGGCCCTTGGCAAGCGGTGGGATGCCACGATTCGCCGCCCTCGGCTTGCGGATTCGCGACCGGCGCAAGTGCACAGTGATCTGGTCTGCCGCAAGTTGAAACTGATTGCGTTCCAGACTGTCCAGAATCTCCAGATGCTCCAGCATGGCCTGCTTTAGCCGAAAGTCTGGGATCGCCGCGCTTTTCTGTGACGCTTTGCGCAAGCGGTGATGTGCGGCAAGCGTGCCGCGCAAAAACCGATTGCCCGAACACTCAGCGATCAGGATGTGAAATTCGATGTCGATGCGCCTGAAAATTGTCGGTGTCAGTCGTCCGTCCCCTGCGCCCAGCGCAGCGTTCATATGTTCGCGTACGAGGCCGGCACGCTTTGAGTCCAGCGCAAATTCGGGCGCGGTGATCGCCTGTGGTTCCATTATCAGGCGAAAGTCAAAGCTGTCCTCCAACGCAGCTGGGGAATCGACCAATGGCTGAAAGGCCCAGGCGCGGCCCGGCAGCTGGCGCACAATGCCATCCTTGGATAGTATTTTTAATGCATTTAGTACAGAAGTACGCGGCACCTTGTATCGCCGCGTCAGCGCGCTGACCGATTGAACGTCGGTGATCCGCCGCTCAGCCCGGTCCGACAGGATGCGGTGCGCAACCGAATTTTCGGCATCCTCCAATGCCCGGATCACGGCACCAATCTCGTCAGTAGAACCGAGCGCTAGGAAATACCCTTCTTCCTGCCTCCATTGCAGAATATCTTTCTCTTCGAGTATCTTAAATGCTGACCTGATGGGTGTCCGCGATACGCCGCACGCCTCCGAGAAGATCTGCTCGGGCAGATGGTCACCCGGCACCAGACCACGCTCCAGCGCGACGCTGAGAATCTTTTGCGCTAACGCGAGGTGGTTTTGGCGAACGTTTCGGCGCGTTTCGTGTCGCATCCCGGACGGTAGTATGGCTGTCTCTTGAAAAGTTCAGGTTTCAGTTTGTGCCAGTCTTTCATGGCTTGCAAGGGCGTCTTGCTGCCTAGGGCTGATTGCGGGAGCTGTTGGTTGTAGA